>JAESFO010000198.1_pt1 | contig 127295 bp, 147 predicted proteins | sample 9269421 | NCBI WGS metagenome assembly JAESFO01 (sample SAMN14502839, study PRJNA617101) | algae metagenome | isolation source: Nostoc desertorum CM1-VF14 and co-occurring heterotrophs from rocky... | place: USA: Clark Mountains, San Bernardino, California | collected 2000-06-05 | reverse complement strand
ACCGCCTATGGGAGCCTACTCAGCCCAAAACAGCTTGACCGAGAACACAGATGCTCTCTTGCAAAATCTAAGGCTTAGCCAAACGGCTAAACCTAAGATTTTGCTTTCTCCCCCGCCAAGGGGGAGAGTCCCGACTGGTGCTACGGTGCAAATGGAAGGCACGGATCATCTCCCCCTTGGCGGGGGAGAAAGCGAAAACTTGGGCTTAGCGCAGCTAAGTCCTTAGTTTTCGCAAGAGAGGGGGTCCTCGGAGCCCCGACGGCGCAGATCCCTATCGCCCCACCAGCGACAGATACGGCAGCACCACCGGACCCAGTGCCGGAACCAGCCCCGCGACGACCGCGACAGTAACCACCGCGAGGCCCAGCGCTTCGTGGCGGCCGAGCCGCCTCCCCTGCCCTGGCCACACCGCCTGCCAGATGGCGCCGGCGACGAGGCCGGGGATCGGCAGCAGGTTCAGCGCCACCGCCCCCGCCACCAGCAGCTGCAACTGGCTGAGCCAATAGAGCACCGCATAGCCGCCCGAGCGCGGCAGCAGCAGGGCCAGCGGCCGCAGCAGGTCGATGGCCGGCACGAGGAGCGCCATGGCGCCGAGCCCGCCGACAATGACCAGGAGCACTCCCCAGCCGCCCAGCCGGTTGCTACTCACGTCGTAGTGCAGCGGCCGCACCCAGCCCATGGTGAACAGCACGCCCAGCGCCATCCCCCATAGGGAGAGTTGCGCGAACGGGTTGGGGCTGAGCCGCCCCTCGAGTTCGGGCCGCCGATCGCCCAGCGCCCGCGCCAGGCCAGCCAGAACCAGCCCCTGCAGGAAGGCAAAGATCAGCATGGCGCCGATCCGCGACGCAATCTCGCTCAGGGTCAGGTCGCCCAGCAGTGTCATTGGCTCTCTCGGGTGTTGCCGCGGGTCTAGCAGCGGGCCGGCGCCTTGTCGAACGCATCGGAGACGCCCCAAAGCCGGCGCGCCGCTCCTCAAAAAGGCCGAAAACGACGCAAGTCACCGGCGAAAAGTGCCAAAAACCGGCGCTCCGCGCGACCAATCAACCGGTTTCGCAAGCCTGCGAGGAGGCGTTTGCCGAGGCCCCCGGGGTGCATTTTCCCATTTTGGGCCATCGCGCCAGCCTGGGCCTGAAAGCCCGCCCCAGCGATCACGAAATACAGAATTCGCTCACGGATTCAAAGTATTCCACGTCAGGGCGATACGGCCTCAAGAACCTCGACTCAGCCACCGGCGCGAGCGAGGAAGCTCCCGAAAGCCCCGGAAATACTGACCTTCTGCGCGACACCGATTCGCAGAAAGCGCCGATGTGTTGCAGATTCGACACGACTCAATTCCTAATAAAGCGTTACCGTAGGAGTCAAACAACAGTATATCGAATGGGGGTACTGGATATGAGGTCAGTTTTTCTTGGGGTGGCGGCGATCGTCTTGGGGATCGTCACGCCGACTGTCGCGGCCGACATGACGCCGGCGCCAGTTGTTGAGGATCTGGTGGCGGCGCCGGCAGCTCAGTGGTCGGGCTTCTATGTCGGCGCGCATGCCGGCTATGGATGGGGCAATCGCAACGGGTGCGGCGACATCGGCATCAGCCTGCTCAACTTCAACCTGATCCCGGTGTTCCCGATTGAGTCGTGCGACGCGGCGCCCGACGAGTTCACCTACGATTACGATCAGGCAGGCGGACTGGTCGGTTTTCAGGCGGGCTATAACTGGATGGCGACCGAGACCTTCCTCGTCGGCGCCGAGTTCAGCGCCTCCATCGCCAACATTACCGGCGAGCTCGACGGCCTGTTCGGCGGCGTCGGAACCTGGGATGGATTGGCGACCGCAACCGCCAAGGCGGGCTTCACCTTCGATAGCATCCTCGTCTATGGCGAGGCAGGTCTTGGCTTCGCAGGTTCATCGTTCGAAGGCGATCTCGGCTGCAACTTCGAGATGAACCACGTCGGGCCACTCGCCGGTGCCGGCGTCAGCGTCAAGGTGACCGACAGCATGTCGCTCGACCTGAAGTACCAGCACATCTGGCTGGGGGCGGACCAGGCACAGTGCAACTCGACCGCCACCGCGATCGACCCCGCTTTCCTCGCGATCCCGACCGAACTGCGCACCGAGGGTAGCCTCGACGTGGTCAAGCTCGGTCTCAACTTCCAGCTCGGCAATCCGTGACCTGCCTCACGGCTTGAGGCGAACGTTTCTGAGTGTCCGGCCAACTGCGCCGGACACCTTCATCTTCAAGTACCGGGAGCCTCGCCTGCGGCGGCTCTCGTTGGAGGGTGTGATCTGTGGGTGTAGAGAGCTTGCATTTGCTGCGTCGCGGCCAGGCCGGCAAGGTCCAGCCGGTCCAACCCTCGCCTGAACTCGAAAGCATCCTCGCCGGGCGCATCAGCGCCTTCAAGCGCAAGCAGTGGGTGCACCTCAAGGCAGGTGCTGTCGTGCCGGCCTCGGCCCGGCGCAGAAACCGCGACTCCAGGGCTTTCCCAGGGTCTGAGGTGCTGCCGGGATCGCGCGGCCTGACGCGCAGGGCCGCTCCTCTCCCGCACGAGATCCATGAGCGCAAGACATCGATGCGCGCCGTCGAACTGGGGCACGCGGTTCCCTCGGCCACTGCCTATCCGGCAACCGACGATACGACGCCGTCCTTGTTGCTGGCGCTGCCGGCGCTGCTCTCCGGGGTTGCGCACACCACCATAGTGCTTGCGGCGGTGGTGTTTGCCGCAATGCACCCTTTGCCCAAGATTGCCCCACCGCCTGAGCCGGAGCCGTTGAACGTCGAGCTGGTCGAGGTTCCACTCGTACCACCGACGCCACCGGTGGTCGAACCGACCGTTCCGCCCCCACCCCCGGCCCCGGTGCTGGTCGAAGCTCTGCCGGTGGAGCTCCCGGCCCCAGCCCTGCTCGTCGAGCCGCTGATCGAAGCCGTTGCGCCGCCGACCGAGCCCCCCGCCCCCGTCACCCCCGTCGCCGAAATCGCGCCTGAGGCGCCACCGATCCCGCTTGCAAGGCCGATCATGATCGACACCGGCAAGCTTCCCGGCAGCGGCAAACTGCCGGATGCCGGCAAACTTGCCGGCTCCGTCGGGCCGCTGACGGCCGTGTTGCAGCCTGAAACGCAGCCGACCGGCAGCCTGCTGACCTCGAGCGACAGTGCCGCCGACCGCGCCGCTGCCGCTGCACGCGCCGCGGCTGAGGCCGCACGGGCCGCCTCGGAGCGCGCGGCCGCCCTCGCCGCCGCCGAAGCCGAAGCCGCCAAGGCTGCGGCCGAACTGGCCGAGATCAACGCCGCCGCCCTTGCCGCACTCGATGCCGCGCTGGCCCAGCAGGCGGCAGCCGAGCAGGCCCTCGCCGACGCCCAGGCGGCAGCCGATGCCCTCGCCGCCGGCAATGCCGCCAAGGAGCTCACCGCCAAGCAGTTGGCCGACGCCCAGGCGGAAGCGCAGGCAGCGATCGATGCCGCGAACGCCGCGCTGGCGGCGGCCCAGGCCGCCACTGCCGAACAGCAGGCGGCCAACGATGCCGCCGCGGCCGCCACCGCGCAGCAGCAGCAGGACGCAGCAACCGCTGCGGCAGCCGCCGAAGCCGCCGCCCAGGCTGACGCCGCGGCGCTCGCCGCTGCCGAGGCCGCGGCCGTGAGTGCGCAGGAGGCAGCGGATGCGGCCACCACCGCGGCAACGCTCGGCGCCGAGGCGACGGTGGCCCGGTCCGAAGCCGAAGCTGCCAATGCCGCTGCAGCCGCCGCTGCGGCCACCGCGCAACAGCTGGCCGATGTCGCCGCTGCTGCAGCGGCCGACCAGTCTCTCTCGGAAGCCGAGCGCGACGCCGCCGCCGCCGCCGCCGCGGCTGCCCAGACGGCGGCAACGGAAGCGGCTGCGAACGCCGCCCAGAAGAGCGCGGCGGCCGACGCCAAGGATACCGCTGCCGCTGCCGCTGCCACAGCCTCGCAGAGGGCCACCGACACCTCGGCCCAGGCCCAGGCTGCCGTGGGTATCGCCCAGCAGGGCCAGCAGGCAGCACAGACAGCGCTCACCAGAGCCAGGAACACCCTCGCGAGGATCGTCGCGCAGATCGCACTTACGGCCGCCAATGCAGTACTGACCGGCGCGCAGAACTACGCAACCCAGAAGGCCACTGCCGCGGAGACGGCCTTGATCGCGGCCAACCAGGCGGCCGAGGATGCCGCGGCCGGCAAGATCACCAAGGAAGAGGCTGCGGCCGCAGCCACCGCTGCAGCCAACGCAGCTCAGGAGGCAGCGGCCGCTCAGGCCGCGGCAACCCAGGAGGCGCTGAATGCTGCGGCCGCAGCCGCTGCGGCCGAGGCCGCGGCAAGCACAGCGGCCGCCACGGCCTCGGAGCAGCAGACCGCAGCCGCGCAGCAGGCGGCCGCAGCCGAGGCGGCTGCCGCAGCTGCGGCAGAGGCCCAACAGAACGCCGATGCGCTGCAGGCGGCGGCTGACGCTGCCGAAGCCGGCTCCGAGGCAGCTGCCGCGGCGCAGGCGGCCGCGGCCGAGGCCAAGGCTGCCGCCGAGGCAGCAGCAGTTGCCTCGACACAGGCGCAGCAGGAAGCGCAGGCCGCGCTCGAAGCGGCCAACGCCAACCAGCAGGCCGCCGACGCGACATTGAAGCAGGCGCAGGAGAACCAGGCGCAGGCGGAAGCGGCTGCAGCCGCAGCGCAGGCGGATGACGAGGCGGCCCAGGCTGCCGCCAAGCAACTGGCCGACGAGGCCGCCGACAAGACTGCAGCCGCGGAAAAGGCCGCCGCCGATGCCAAGGCCGCCAATGAGGCAGCCGTGGCGGCATCCAAGAAGGTGGTGCCCGCAGCAGCCAAGACGGTTTCCGCTAACGCCAAGGTCAACGGACTGGGCGGCAAGGTCACGACCGGCGCATCGGTCGGCAGCGGCGAGATCGCCGACGCGCTGCGCAAGGTGGGCCTCAGCGCCAGCAATGCCGGCCCGATCGCCCAGATTCTCTCCGGCGGCGGGCTCAGTGGCAAAGACATGAGCGCGGCGGTCATCGTCGAGGTGCTGGCCAGTGGCGGTATCGGCGGCAAGAACGCTTCGGCCTTCGCCGAGGCCCTGGTCGGCAACCGAGACGGTGGCGGCGGCGGCAACGGCAGTTCCTCCGGCAGCCAGAACAGCGGCGGCGGTGGTGGTGGCGGCGGCGGCGGATCCGGCGGCGAGAGCCTCAGCAACGGCCGGAGCGAGGCCGACAGGCAGGCAACCACCGAGGCAATCATGAGCGCCCTCTCCAGCGGCAATGCTGGCTGGAGCGCCAACCAGTAAGCGTCCCAGAAGGGTTCGATCGCGGTCTTTGCCGCGATCGTCAGAACGAAGTCGGTAGTCGGAACGAGCGTGGTTAGATAGGTAAATGGACCAGACAACGGTGCTGCCGGCCCCGCCCGCCGAGACGCTGCCCATACAGTTCGACCTCTTCCATCTGTTTTTTCAGGCGCATCCCGTCGGCCAGGCCGTCCTCATCGGGCTGCTGCTGGCATCGGTCGCGACATGGGCGATCGTCGTCGACCGCTGGCTCGCCATCTCATGGGAGCGCCGGGCCGCCGGCCGCTTCGAGCGTCTGTTCTGGTCGGGCAAATCGCTGGCGCAGATCGAGCAGGCCATCAACCCGGGCCGCACCATCCCGGCGATAAGCGCGCTGTTTCTCTCCGCCCTCAAGGAGTGGCGCCTGAGCGTCGACGGTGGCGCCCCGCTCAATGTGCCGACCTTCCGCGAGCGGGTGCAGTCGGCCATGGAGGTCGAGGGCCAGCGGCGCATTGCGCGCCTCGAACGCGGCCTGCTGTTCCTCGCCACCATCGGCTCGGCTGGACCGTTCATCGGGCTGTTCGGCACCGTGTGGGGCATCATGAACGCCTTCACCTCGATCGCCCAGCAGCAGAATGCGAGCCTGGCCGTGGTGGCGCCCGGCATTGCCGAAGCGCTGGCCGCCACGGCCCTGGGGCTGGTGGCCGCCATTCCCGCGGTGGTGTTCTACAACAAGTTCAGCGGCGATATCGCCGGCTTCGGCGCGCGCCTCGAAAACTTCTCCCGCGAGCTGTGGTCGACCATCTCGCGCGAGATCGACCTCAACGATGCGAGACTCGACGAAAGCAGAGGAAGCTTCCGCCATGGACGTGATGAACAGCGGGTGGGGCAGCCGGCGCAGTAAGACGCGCTTTGCGCCGACGAGCCAGATCAACGTCACGCCCTTCGTCGACGTGATGCTGGTGCTGCTCATCGTCTTCATGGTGGCGGCCCCGCTGATGGCAGTCACCGTGCCGGTTGAACTGGCCAAGAGCTCCGCCACGCCCAAGGCGGATGCCGAGCCGCTGACCATCTCGGTCGCCAGCGACGGCGCCGTCACCATCGGCTCGACGCCGGTGAGCAAAGACAATGTCGTGGCGCTGATCCAGGAGCTCAGCAACGGTGACACCGAGCAGCGCATCTATCTGAGCGGCGCCAAGGATGTGTCGTACCAGCAGGTGATGGAGATCATGGGCCTGATCGACGCAGCCGGCTTCACCCGCATCGGCCTGATGGGCGCCGGCAATTAGGCAGGCATTGCAGCTTCCGGTGCCGACGTGCTTGCGGTGGAGGGCGTCGCGGGGTCGTGACCGCCAGGGCCGCTAAACCGTCCGCCCTGCCCCAAATCGCCGCCAGAGCCGATCGACAACCACCCCTGCGCCAATGCCAAACCCGCCGCCGGCGAGCTTGACGGCGAGGTCGAACAGCCGCCCATGCCGCGATGCCGAGACCAGTTGCAAGGCCTCGAACCCGATAGCCGCCCCCAGGACGATCACCACGATCAGCCACAGCCGGCGCGGATAGGCGAGCGCGAACAGAAAGCCCACCGCGCCGAAGGCGAGGAACCGCTCGATGCTGGGCGAGTAGCCGGTGTTCGGCCGAAAGCCGATCGGCGCCAGTGTGACGAAGGCAATGGCGGCAAGCAGCAGCCAGGCGCAGAGTTTCACGAGGCGTGTCGGCACGAGGGCTCCAGGGATCAGACGGCGTTGCGCCGGGTCTTGGACGAGAAAACCGTCAAGACGATGATCCAGCAATCAAGAAAAATCGACCAGTTGTCGATGTAGTAAAGATCGTGCCGGGTACGGCCTTCGATCTGCTCGAAGGTCGTGGTCTCGCCGCGATAGCCGTTCACCTGGGCCCAGCCGGAAATTCCGGGCTTGATCCGCTGGCGATGCGCGTAGCTGGCAAGCTGCTCGCCCAACTCGTCATCGTGCACCAGTGCATGCGGGCGCGGGCCGACGAGGCTCATCTCGCCGCTCATGACGTTTATCAGCTGCGGCAGCTCGTCGATCGAGGTGCGGCGGATGAAGGCGCCGATCCGGGTGATGCGCTTGTCGCCGGCCTTCACCTGGGTCATCCGGTGGCCGGATTCGGTGACGGTCATCGATCGGAACTTCCAGATATGGAAGGTACGGCCGTTGAAGCCGCGCCGCTCCTGGCGGAAGAATACCGGGCCGGGGCTGTCGAGCTTGATCAGCAGCGCCACCAGCGCGAATAGCGGGCTGAGCAGCAATAACCCGAAGCCGGCGCCGGCAATGTCGAGCAGGCGCTTGGCCAGCACTGCCCCATCGCTCATGGGCTTGCGCAACGAGCGCAGCGCGTTGTTGGGGCCAAGCGGCACCACGTCGAGGAACTTGAAGCTGACATTGTCGGTGGCCGGCACGCAGACCACGTTGATGGCAAAGCGCTTCAGCTCGTTGGTCAGCCGCTCCAGCCCGTCGATGTCGCCGATCTCGCCGACAAACACGATGAACTCGGCGCCATGCGACACCCAGTCCCGGGCAAACTCCACCACTGCGCTTTCGCGATAGGCGCCTTCGGCATCGACGGCATCCTCGAGGTAAAGCGTGCCGGCCAGCCGGTAGCCGGTCTTCCACAGGTTACCGTTGACGAGAAAACGCACCGTATCGGAACGGCTGCCCACCACCGCCACCTTCTGGAACTGCAGCCGCCCCGCCTTGATCCGGGTGGTGACCGCGGCATAGGCGATGGTGCGGGCCAGCAGCAAGGCGGGCACGCCGAGCACGAACGCCGCGATCAGCGAAACGCGCGACAGATCGTCGGCAATGCCGATGAAAAACGCGCCGAACAGCGCAATGGCGAAGGCGCCGGTCCAGCTCAGCACGCTCTGCACCAGCGTGGTATGCGGCGGCTGCGCCCGATCGAGGAACTGGTTGGCCGAGATGGCCGAGAACGCGCCGTAGAGCACCCCCACCACCAGCGAATAGGCGCTGTAGAGTCCGAAGGGGATTTCGGCCGCCGGCACCCGCAGCACGAGGCCATGGTAGAAGAGCGCCGGCAGCAGCATCACCAGCGCCGCGAGGGCGCCCTCACCGAGACCGAACGCGGTGCACAAGACCCCCTGGTTCGCCACCACGCGGCGCGCCTTGCGTCGCTCTACGCCCTGATATCCAAGCTCGCTCTGCGCCACAGCAAATTGCCTCAAATTGTTGGCAATACTGGGCTTTGTTCAGCCTACTGCCACGCCCTCTCCATTAACAGCTGGCCGGATTCGCCCCAAGGATTGGGTTAAGCTGGGGTTAACGCGGCTGCCCGGCCGGTGCGGTTAAGGATACTGCCAGTTCGCCCCTCGACGCCGCCGCCCCCCGTGTTAGGGAAGCATTAACCCAAGCCCGGAGCCGGACACGTGTCGACGTCCAACAGCAATGCAGTGGCGATCTTGGCGGCGAACCCGGCGTTCGCGGCCATCCTCAGCCGCGCGCTGGAGCAGGATGGCGGCTATCGCGTCGCCAGTTTTTCGAGCGTCGAAATGCTGACGACGTTCCTGCGCATTTCGCCGGTCGACGTGGTGGTGCTCGATACCGACCTGCCCGGCGCCCCGGCCATCGATATCGCCCGCGGCCTCCGCAAACACATGAAGCTGGCCAGCAGCGCCTTCGAGATCGTGGCGCTGACCCGCGCCGCCGCCGCCTTCCACAAGCCGCTGCTCGCCGCCGGCATCGATGCGGTGCTGGAAAAGCCGGTAACGCCGCAGCAGCTGCTCGGCGCCATCGATGGCCTGGTCGAGGTCGAGCGCGTCGCCGCGGTGCAGCACCAGGCGATCACCATGGTCCGCGCCTTCGAGCCCCGCCCGCAGCCGGCCGAACGGGTCGGCAACGTCATCCCGCTGTTCGGCGAGGGCCGGGTTCGGCGCTGAGGCCGGCTGTAGGCCATCGCTTTGACGGCAGCAACATCCCGCCACCGCCCGCCCCACGGCTGCTCGGTCACAAGCCGTCCCGCCCCACGCAACCTTTTCTCCGCTCGCGCATTGATCAGCCAGTCCGCCTCGTGCGGAGGATGAGACCTCCCCCGTCTCATCGCGCGAGCCGATGTCGCCCCCATCGCTCGCCATCAAGGCCTCGGCTTCGCGCCGGGGCCTTTTGTTTGCGCACTCCTCGGGTGTGCTACTGAGAGAGACGGCCCCCTCCCATCCTCCCCCATAAAGGGGGAGGTGCCCCGCCGGTGAGTGTGGCACGATCGAGCCACAAACTCCCCTTCACCTCCCCCCTTGTGGGGGAGGCCGGGAGGGGGCTGTCTCTCTCAGTCGAGCACCCCTAACCCCCGAGACTCGCCACGAATTGCCTGGTCCGCTCCCGCTGCGGTGCGCCGAACAGGCTTGCGGCCGGGCCGGCTTCCACCACTTCGCCGCGATCGAGGAACACCACCTCCGATGCAATCGTCGAGGCAAGGCGCAGGTCGTGGGTCGCCATCAGCATGGTGGTGCCCTCGCGCGCCAGTTGCGCCAGCACCTCCACCACTTCGGCGGCGAGCTCGGGATCGAGCGCCGAAGTCGGCTCGTCGCAGAGCAGCACCTCGGGCGATGGCGCCAGCGCCCTGGCGATGGCAGCGCGTTGCTGCTGACCACCCGAGAGATTGGCCGGCCAGGCCGTCGCCTTGGCGGCCATGCCCACCTTGTCGAGCAGCGCCCGAGCCCGCTCCTGCGCCTTGTCGCGCGGCCAGCGCAGCACCGTCACCAGCCCTTCCATGACGTTTTCTTCCACCGTCAGGTGCGGGAACAGCTGGAAATTCTGGAACACCATGCCGGTCAGCCGGCGCAGCGCCAATACATCATTCTTTGCATGTCTTGCGCCCGGCTCGAAGCTGAGGCTCATGGCCCCGACCGTGACCCGGCCCAGTTGCGGCAACTCGAGCAGGTTGACGCAGCGGAGCAGCGTGCTCTTGCCGCTGCCCGAGGGTCCGATCAGCGCGGTGACGCCTCGCTCGGGCACCGCAACCGAAACGCCGCGCAGCACCTCGACATCGGCAAAGCTCTTGTGGATGGCTTCGAGCCCGATCATGACGCCGCTCCCATGAAGCCGCCATAGCGCGACAGGCGCTTTTCCAGCCGGGCCTGCAGCATCGAGAGGAGCGAACTGACCGCGAGGTAGATCAGCGCCACCTCGACATAAAGGATCAGCGGCTCATAGGTGGTGGCGACGATGCGCTGACCGGCGCGGAACAGCTCGGGCACGGTAATGGCGGCGGCGAGCGACGTATCCTTGACCAGCGAGATGAAGGTGTTGGAGAGCGGCGGCACCGCAACGCGCCCGGCCTGCGGCACGATGATGCGGCGCATCGCCTGGGTCCAGGTCATACCGATGGAAAACGAAGCTTCCCACTGCCCCTTGGGTACCGAGATCAGCGTGGCGCGGATGATTTCCGAGCTATAGGCGCCAACGTTCAGGGTGAAGCCGATCAGCGCCGCCGGGAACGCATCGAGGGTGATGCCGACGCTGGGCAGACCGTAAAAGATCAGGAACAGCTGCACCAGCAGCGGTGTGCCGCGGATGATCCAGACGTAGAAGCGGATCAGCACGACAAACGGCGCCGGCGCAAACAGCCGCACCAAAGCCGCTCCGAAGCCGACAGCCAGCCCGAACACGAAGCTCAGCAGCGTCAGCGGCACGGTGAACAGCAGGCAGGCCCAGAGCAGCGACGGCAGCGACTCGAGCATCAGGTTGAGCCAGGGCGGCACTTCCCAAAAGATCATCGCAGTTTCCCAGAAACAATGGATCGGCCTCGTCTCAAGGCCGATCCATACAATAGCTGGCGATTGCCCGACTACTGCGAGACGTCCTCGCCAAAGTACTTCTGCGAGATCGTGCTGTAGGTCCCGTCGGCCTTGATGGCGGCGAGCGCCTCGTTGATCGCGGCAAGCAGCTCGGGCTTGCCCTTGGCCAGCAGCACGCCCGAGTAATCGGCATCGGCCTGCGTCGCGGCGATCTTCACCGGCGCATCCGGCTGCTGCTTCTTGAAATCGAAGAATGACAGGCTGTCATTGATGGTGGCATCGGCACGGCCCTGGATCACCAGCGCGATCGACTGGTCGAACCCGTCGGTTGGGACGATCTCGGCGCCATTGGCCTCGGCGAGCTTGCCGAAATTCGAGGTGGTGGTCTGCGCCGCCTTCTTGCCCTGCAGCGCCTCGAACGAGGTGATATCTGCATTGTCGGCCTTGACGATCAGCGCCGCTTTCGAGGCGATATAGGGCTCGGAGAAATCGTACTTTTCCTTGCGGGCGTCGGTGATGCCGACCTGGTTGATCACCACGTCATAGCGCTTGGCGTCGATACCGGCGATCAACCCGTCCCATGGGCCCTCGACGAACTCGGCCTTCACCCCGATGCGCTTGGCAATCTCCTGGGCAATCTCGACGTCGAACCCGACCAGCGCGCCCGAGGCATCGTGGAAGGTGAAGGGCGCATAGGTGCCCTCAGTGCCGACCCGCAATGCGCCAGCGGTTTTGACCTGCTCGAGCGCCGTCTGCGCCAGCGCCGGGGTCGAAAGCGCGAGCCCGACAAGGCCGATCGCCAGCGCGGATTTGAGGATGTTCATGAAGGTTCTCCATTGGCCGGCGGCGCCTTTGCCCGCGGCTTTGGAGGGGAACTTGGTCCTTGAGGTGAGGTTGCCGCAATAGGCTGGAAGGGCTTTTTACTCGGCACGGCGGCGGGTGGTGGCGGTTGCTCAACGGCGCGGATTTGCCGGTCACTGGTTGTCGGAAAGCGCGCGACCGTGCACTTCCAATCCTGACACCAGAACGCAAGATCCGGGCTGGACGATCCACCTGTCGCACTGGCACATTGGCCCCTGCCCTCCCGCAACCGCGACTCCACCATGTTCGTCGTCCAGATTTACCTGCCGCTCGAGCTGCCCGATGGCGCACTGATTCCGCCCGGAGTGTTCGAGCGCACCAAGGCCGAGCTGACCGATCGGTTCGGCGGCGTGACGTCGTTCCTGCAATCGCCGGCCGAGGGCGCCTGGAAGCCGAGCGGGGGCGAGCCCATTCACGATCGCATCGCCATTTTCGAGGTGATGGTGGCCGATGTCGACACCGCCTGGTGGCGCCATTATCGCGAGGCGCTGGAGGCCGAGTTGCAGCAGCAGCGCATCCTGGTGCGGCTGTTCCAGGTGACTGTGCTGTGAGGCCAGAACTCCTCAATAGAGATCGTTGAATGTCTCCGGATCGCTGCCGGTGCGGCCGTTCTCTGGGTCATCCAGGCCGCTGATCCGCCCCATCTCGGCATCGCTCAAGGTGAACCCGAAGATGTCGAAGTTCTCCTCGATGCGCTCCGGCGTGACGGATTTCGGAATGACGATGGAACCGCGCTGCAGGTGCCAGCGCAGGATAATCTGGGCCGGCGACTTGTCACGCGCAGCCGCCAACTCGCCGATGATGGGATCATCAAGCACCTCGCCGCTGCCGAGCGGCGAATAGGCCTGGTGGCGGATGCCCTTTGAAGCGAGGTAGGGCAGCATCTGCTTTTGCTGGAAATGCGGATGCGTCTCGATCTGGTTGAGCACCGGCACGATGCCGGTCTCCCCGATGATCCGCTCGAGCTGCTCGCGGGTGAAGTTCGAGACGCCGATATCGCGTACCAACCCCTGCTCCCTCGCCTCGATCAGGCCGCGCCAGGTCTCGACATACTTGTCATGCGCGGGGGTCGGCCAGTGGATCAGCATCAGGTCGAGATAATCGACGCCGAGCGCTCCCAGCGACTGGCGAACGCCCGCGATGGCGCCTTCGACACCCATCGCCTTGGTCCTGAGCTTGCTGGTGAGAAAGATTTCCGAGCGATCCACCGCCGCTTCGCGCAGGGCGCGGGCCACCCCTTCTTCATTGTCGTAGCCCTGCGCGGTATCGATCAGTCGATAACCGACGTCGAGGGCATGGCCCACCGCCTTGGGCACCTCGTCATTATCGATCTGCCAGACCCCGAACCCCAGCTGCGGGATAGAAGTGCGTTCCCCCAATGCAATGCGCTCGAATGCTTCTGCTGCCATCGGTGTCTCTCCTTGTCTCAAGGGAGAAAGCTCGGCACGGCGGGATGGTTTCACCGCGTCGGCAACTTGCCCCGCGGCTGCGACGGATTCCAACGGCAGCAGCGAGGTTTCCATCAGAGCGAGAGGGTCGCTTCCTCGGGCAGTGTGCCAGGGTCCGACGAACAGCCCTCGGTCGGACCTGTTGGTTTCTCCGCCGGTGGCGAGATCGTGACCGGCATGGCATTGACGCCGCACGGGGCGTCGCTATCTGAACAGCATGACACGGAAGCCGAAAGCCGAGCCTGCCGAGCCGATCGCCGCGAGTTGGCCCCTTGCCTATATCGCGACGCTCGGCTCGTCGGTGCGGGCCAGGGGGATCTTCCTCGAGGTGCGGGCCCGCCTGCCGGTGTCCGCGCGAAAGCTGCTGTCGCTCGAGGCGCGCGAACTGGTGTTGCGCCTGCCCGAGGGCGCGGAGGGGCAGCGCGAGACGCTTTCAGCGAAAATCTCCACCGCCCTCGCGGGGATCGAGAGCCTGGCCGTGCTGCCGCGCGAGATCGAAGACATCCTCGCCATCAAGACCTCGGAACGGCACCGCTGGCTGAAGGATGGGCGGCTCCCGAGCGCCGGCACCCGCACCGTGCGGCTGCGCGGCCGTGCGCGCAAGATCACCTTCCACGTCTTCGCGCCCGCCACGGTCGAAGACCTGCTCGACGGCGAGACCATCGAGGGCTGGCGCGAAGCTGACGCCATTGCCGTGGCGGAGAACCGCCGCCGCGCCGCCTGGAAGGCGAAGCTCAGCCGAGCAAGGAAGGCAGCACCGCCCGAGGGCGAAGGCGAGGTCGCGAGCCCCGAGCAGTTGCTCGGCTGGGCCGAGTTCGAGCGCGGCCTCTGACTTGAACTCCTACGCCAGGCGAGACTCAAGCGCCATCGGGGCGATCCCAGAATCTCAGCTCGGCGCACTGTTTCAGGAAGCGCTTTGCATCAGCGGCGGCGTCGAGAGCGATGAACCCGTCATCGAGGTCTTCGGGTAGCCCGACTTTTTCGAACAGCCTGGTAGCCGCGGCAGTGAAACCGACGAATTTGTAGTGGGCGTACGCGTCGGATACGAAGTCCCGAGCCGGCGGCAGCTTTAGCAAACCCAATATCCCTTCGTCTGCGACCAGCAGCGCCACGGCGTCGAATACGACCGACGGTGCCCCATCGATCTTGTGCTGCGCCGGGATTGCCGTGCCGTCGCTGGCCACTACGCCGCCGACAGTGGGGGCGATCAGTTCCACCGTCACTCCGTCTGCCGCCGCAGCGTTCTGCAGTTCGCCGAGCAGCACCGCATCGACGCCATCGGTCATCAGCACGCCGAGCTTCCTTCCCTTGAACGAGCCCGGGCCGCGCTTCAGAATGCTGAGCGGCTCGGACGGCACAAGGTCGGTGCGCGGCGTGACTGCTGCATCGGCTGGCGCAGGCAGCTCGGCAATTCCAAGCCCCTCCGCCACCTGATCGGCCAGCTCGTCGTGAATGTTCTGCAGGTGGCTGAGCATGCGCTCGCGAATCCTGGGCGCCTCGCATTTCGACAGTTCGAACACCAGCGCATCGGCGATATGCCGCTGTTCGACCAGGGTCTGGCTCTCGTAGAACTGCCGGGCCTGGCTGTAGTGATCGGCAAAACTCTCCGGACGCTGCCGGATCTTCGGCCCCTCGGCGGCCTCGGGAAACGTGCTGAAGCCACGCTCCGCCGACTCCCGCGGCCCCCCGACTTCCGGCCCCCACGAGTTGGGCTCGTAGTTGGCCCGGCCCCGCGGGTTATGGAAGGCCATGTGGCCATCCTGCTGGAAATGATGGAATGGGCACTTGGGCGCGTTGATCGGCAGGTGGGTGAAGTTCGGGCCACCCAACCGCTTCAACTGCGTATCGAGATAGGAGAAGTTGCGGCCCTGCAGCAGCGGATCGTTCGAGAACTCGATGCCCGGCACGATGTTCTGCGTCATGAACGCCACCTGCTCGGTCTCGGCAAAGAAATTCTCGGGCATGCGGTCCAGCACCAGCCGGCCCACCGGCACCGCCGGAACCTGCTCTTCGGGAATGAGCTTGGTCGGGTCGAGCACGTCGAACTCGAAGCTCTCTGCGAACTTTTCGTCGAACGTCTGCAGGCAAAGCTCCCACTCGGGAAAATCGCCGCTCTGGATGGCATTCCACAGGTCGCGCCGATGAAAGTCGGGGTCGGCCCCGTTGATCTTTACCGCCTCGTTCCAAACCACCGACTGCAAGCCCAGCTTGGGTTTCCAGTGAAACTTCACGAACGTGGATTTGCCTGCCGCACTGACCAGCCGGAAGGTGTGGACGCCGAACCCATCCATGAAGCGGAACGAGCGGGGGATGGCGCGATCAGACATGACCCACATGATCATGTGCATCGACTCAGGGGTCAGCGAAATAAAATCCCAGAAGTTGTCGTGGGCGCTCTGTGCCTGGGGGAAATCCTTGTCGGGCTCCTGCTTCACCGAGTGAACCACATCGGGGAACTTCATCGCATCCTGGATGAAGAAGACCGGGATGTTGTTGCCGACAAGGTCCCAATTGCCCTCCTGGGTATAGAGCTTCACGGCAAAGCCGCGCACGTCGCGGGCCAGGTCGAACGAGCCCTTGTTGCCGGCCACGGTCGAGAAGCGGACGAACGCCGGGGTCTTCTCGCCCTTGCGCTGGAACAGGTCGGCCCTGGTCAGCTCGGGGATCGGCTTCAGCGTCTCGAAAAAGCCATGCGCCCCGTAACCGCGGGCGTGCACGACGCGCTCCGGAATACGCTCATGGTCGAAATGGAAGATCTTCTCGCGGAAGTGGAAATCCTCAACCAGCGCGGCGCCGCGCGCCCCCTGGCGCAGGGTGTTCTGATCGTCCGACACCGGCGTGCCCTGCTGGGTGGTGAGGATTTCATACCCCTCTTCAGCGGTCTGGTGCGTTTCGCCCCCCACCCCGCGAACCACCCTCTGGTCGCCATAGACTGCCTGTTCGGTTTTGCCAGCCGCTTTGCGTGCCATTTCCAACTCCGTGAGAGATCGCTCAGGGGGAAGTTCGTTGCGACAGGAACGTTCCGGCGCCCGGACAGATCAGCGCGGCAGCTTTTCGAGATGCAGGTAAGTCGGGTCGAACTGGGCCAGTTCCATCAGCAGCGGCCAGTTGTGGATCGTCACCACGCCGCCCTCCCAATCGAGCGCCCCGGTGCGCCTCAGCCGCTGCAGCGTACGATTGGTGTGGACGTAGGAAAGGCCGAGCGCATCGCCGAATTGCATCTGCGTCAGCGGAAACGGATAGGCATTGCCGGTGACCAGCCCGGCAGTCCGGGCCCGCACATATTGTTCGCAGAACAGGTGCGCCATCTGCTCGTCGGCGGTGAGGCGCCCCTTGGTCACCATCCACTGCCGATGGATGGCGCCATCGAGCAGGGTGAGCATCCACAGCACCCGCGTCAGATGCGGGTGCTGTTCGGTTATCTCGACCAGCCTCGCATGTGGAAAGCTCACCACTTCGCCGGTCCGATCGCGGTGACCGCATGATCCATCAGCTTGAGCGGGAAGGAATGAAGGTCGACGAAATCGCCGGCGATGTGCAGGCCGGTGATCTGCCGCCCGCCATCCTCGACCGTCGAGTAGCGGCCGGTCATCCCCTTGGTCACCAGCGTGCTCGACAGCGGCCGGTCGCCCTCGTCGACGATATCCTCGCCGGCGGCATAGCTGCGCGTCTCGCCGGCGGCGGCAAGGATGGTGGCCTGCTCCGCCGCCGACAACGTGTCGCGTGCTGAAACCATGGTGAAGAACGGCTCGAACACCTCGGGGTGCGGCCTTGCCATCTACGAATCCTCTCCGTCGCGCAGGTCCGCGAGCTCATAATCGAGCGTCACGTCGAACTGCGGTCCCTGGTCGGTGCGCACGCGGATGGCGAGGCTGTGCGTATCGCCATCGCGCGGCAGGTAGTCTCGCGCCATGTCGGTCAGCGCGATCGTCGCCTGGAGGCGGGCGGCATTGAAATCGGGCAACTCCACTCCGGCATCGTCTTCGGTGAGTTCCCCGCCATCGCGGATGTCGAAGTAGAACTTCATCTTTTCCCGCCTGCTGCCTCTATCTGCAGCAGCAACGACGAATGTCGGCATCTGTTCCCTCGACATTGCGGTGGCGCGCGCAACCATTCGCGCACACTCGGGTTGGCCTGATGGTCGAAACATGACGGGGCCCGAGTGAGTGGGGTGTCTGGAGCTGCGCGAGGTGCCACGAATGTCCGCTGACCTGTTTGGTAACCCGCTGGTTCCCGGCCTCGAATATCGGGCGGACCTGCTCACCCCCGCCGCTGAAACTGCCTTGCTGGCGCTGCTGCCGACCTTGCCGTTCACAGCATTCGAGTTCCACGGCTTCGAGGGCAAGCGCCGGGTCGTCTCGTTTGGCTGGAAGTACGATTTCAGTGCGCAGAAACTGCTGCCGGTCGAACCCATTCCGGCCGAGTTCGCCAGCGTGCGGGATGCCGCGGGCGAGGCGTTACAGGTGCCGCCCGCTCAGCTCGAACAACTGCTGATCACCGAGTACGGGCCGGGCGCGGCGATCGGGTGGCACAAGGACAAAGCGAGTTTCGGCGAGATCGTCGGGGTGTCGTTGGGCGCACCCTCGACGATGCGCCTGCGCCGCAAGCAGGGATCGGGATGGCTCCGCCACAGCCTGGTGCTGGAACCGCGTTCGGCCTATCGGCTGAGCGGCGAAGTCAGGAGCGCGTGGGAACACAGCATCCCGCCGGTAGACGCCCTACGCTATTCGCTGACCTTTCGAACCCTGACCCGGCGACCGGAGGTCTGACGTTGAGAGGCAGTTGAACCTTGTCAGGCCAATCAAGTTTGCCTCTCACAAGGAGACCGACCATGGCCAACAACACGGCAGAGCGACAGCAGGACATTCAGGACGAGGTGGCTGCGGCCGACGCCACGACCAGCAAACCAAGAAAACAGGCCATGCAAGCTGGCGCCCGGACCTACCCGGAGCCGCCCTTCCCCGCACAGCACCAGCCCAAACCCGGCGCCGAGTTCAAGCTCGACCCGCCGCCGATGTACGACGCGCCGTTCTACCAGGGTTCCGGCAAGCTTCAGGACAAGGTGGCGCTTATCACCGGCGGGGATTCCGGCATCGGTCGCGCCGTGGCCGTGCTGTTCGCGCGCGAAGGCGCCGACGTGGCGATTGCCCACCTGGCCGAGGATCGCGACGCCGCCGACACGGTGGCGGCCATCGAACAGGAAGGCCGCCGCGCCATCGTGCTGAAGGGCGATGTGCGCAGCCGCGCCTTCTGCCAGGATGCGGTAAACCGCACGGTGGCCGAGCTCGGCAAACTCGATATCCTCGTCAACAATGCCGCCTTCCAGGTGCACAGCAAACGTATCGAGGACCTGAGCGAGGCCCACCTCGATGAGACGCTGAAGACCAACCTCTATGGCTATTTCTTCATGGCGCAGGCCGCCGTGCCGATGCTGCCGACCGGAGGGGCCATCATCAATACCGGATCGATCACCGGTATCGATGGCAGCGCCGGATTGCTTGACTACTCGATGACCAAGGGCGGCATCCATGCCTTTACCCGTGCGCTGTCCGGCCAATTGGTGCCCCGCGGCATCCGGGTCAACTGCGTCGCGCCCGGCCCGGTGTGGACGCCGCTCAACCCCTCGGATCGCGAGGCCGGGGAGGTGAGCAAGTTCGGCGCCAAGCAGCCGATGGGCCGACCGGCGCAGCCCGAGGAGATCGCGCCGGCCTACGTGTTCTTCGCCAGCCAACAGATGTCGAGCTACATTACCGGCGAGATCCTGCCGATCATCGGAGGCTATGGCCATTGAGCCGGCGCCGCTTCTCAGCCTCGTATCAAGCGGCGTCTTCTAGCCTCGGCAGCAGTCTGGCGCCGCCGGGGTTGGCTACGAGCTCGTCTCGTTCCAGTGGGACTAAGGCGCTGGTCGCGTCCCGCCGGCGAGCTCCCGCGCCCATTGCTCCAGGTTGTCCTGCAGCTGGATCAGCTGCGAGACATCGGACTGGATGCCGATCACGTGGGTCACCTGCCCGTCGGCTGAAAGCACGGGCTGCAGCGAGATCCGGTTCCAGAATTTCGAACCGTCCTTGCGATAGTTCAACAGGTCGAGGATCAGCGCTTCACCGGCGGAAAGCGCTTCGCGCATGCGCTTGATGCTGAAACTGTCGGTCTCCGGCCCCTGCAGGAAGCGGCAGTTCCGGCCCAGCGCTTCCTCGCGCCGATAGCCCGTCAGCCGCTCGAACCCCCTGTTGACATAGATCAGGGGACAATCCGGACGGCGCGCATCGGCCAGGCTGATCGAATGCACCGATGGATCGATCCGGCGATCGGTGGGAAGCGACGAAGGAATCATGCTGCTCTTTCCGACATTGAGCTCTGCCAGTTTTGCGTCACCGAAACCAAGGTAGGCAACGGTCTTTCTAGCCCCGGCTTGATCCTCGCACTGTACAGAGAGCGGTCGCGCACCAGCGGCAATCGCCGCGTCGACGATGCTCCGCGTCTCGTCCGCGCTGTCCGCATATCGCTCGACCACCCCAGTGATCATCTGGTAGCTGACCAGGAAACGCACGACCTCCCCCTTGTCCCCTGATGGGTCGGCTCGCCCTAAAGCGCCACCATGACAATAGTGACGATGATCGCCGAAACAACGGCAATCACCAAAGCGTAGATCACCACCCCCGAGCTATCGTCCTTGTTGCGGCGTCGCTCGGCGCGGGCGCCAGGCACGGCGCCGGGCTCGTTCGGAGCAGGCATCGGCATTCTCCCTGTGGGCTTATCCGACGAACAGGCGGCTGACGGGCCGGTGGCGCTGATGGCGGATGGCTCGGTCCGCACTCCTGCAATCCGCGGCTGGTTCAATCACCTTGGTCAGCATGGTCTCGGCAGCGGATAGACGTCCGAAGTCGTGGCGGTGAAACAAGCTGCTCTCCATTTCGCTGAAGACGTAACGCAGCCAATGACTTACCGTTCCGTGCGCACCAAGCTACCTCTGTTCAAGGGCGGGCGTCGCCTCGACGCCCCCCAAGCGGGCTTGTGCAGCGGCGTACCTGGCTTCCGGACTCAACTGCACCTCGCTGGCGCCGCTCCAGGCCAGGTGCACCGAGTGTCAGAGAAGTCCGCAACCGATGGCTTGCTCCTCCGATTACGTTGTGCTGGTCTCATCATAAACAAAATGGAGGTGCCGGTGACCGTTTTACTGCATCACGTGGCCTTGATTTCAAACGATCCCGAGCATTCGGCTGAGTTCTACCAATCTATCTTCCAGCTCGAGCGCCTCGACCGACCGCCGTTCAATATCGAGGGGGTCTGGCTCGCCTGTGGACCGAGCCTGCAGTTGCACCTCACAAGGCACATGGCCGGAAACTTCCGCACCCGCGGAGTTGACAACAACGACGTCCATTTCGCGCTGCGAACCACTGACTTCGAGGGCGTACTTGCACGTCTGCATGCAGCCGGGTTCAGCGAAGCGGCACCGGAGGACGACGGCAAGCGGCTGCTCGTCAACCGTTCCGGCCTTGCCGGCTTTCTGCAGCTTTACGTGATGGATCCTGACCGCAACATCATCGAAGTCAATACGGCGTCCTAAGCCTATCCCGAGGCTGGAACGGTGGCATCGGCCGGTTTCACCAAAGCGCGCCTCTATGTGGTTCCGAAACCTTAGTGACCGAACGGCGTTCGCCCTGCACGACGCAAGGAGAATGCGATGGCCACCAAACCTGTTGGGCGGGAGTTGAACAAGACCCGCGACATGAACAAGGCGCCGAAAAAACGCGATGGCCTGCCCACGGGGAAAGGTACAGCGGGTACCCGCGACGTGAGCGATCCCCACCCCTCAAACGAGGAACGCTACGATCGTCAGCATCGACCTGGCGGGCCAAGGCCTCGCAAGCCGGACTTTGGCCCTAACGATGCTGTCGGCGAGGACGTGCCGCGGCGATCCAGATAGGATCGCCCTGCGATGGATCAACCCGCCAGCGTGCTGGATTTCGGCCGTATCCTGTTCGGTTCGGAATCCCCCCTGTTCCTCTTCGAGATCGTGCTGCGTACGGTCATTGTCTACATCTACGCCCTTGTACTTCTGCGCTGGGTCGGCAGCCGCACGATCGGCCAGCTCTCTACAGTCGAGTTCCTGTTGGTCATTGCGCTCGGCTCGGCGGTTGGCGACGCAATGTTCTATCCGGACGTGCCCCTCACCCACGCTTTGCTGGTGGTTACCATCGTGGTGCTGGCCAACAAGGGTCTTGATATCCTGATCGCCCGCAGCAAGGCGGCAGAGCAAGTGCTGGATGGTGTGCCGGATGAGGTCATCGTCGACGGGGTGGTGTGCAGGCAGTTCCTGACAGACACCTCGCTGGGGGTCAGCGAGCTGCGCCAGCAGCTTCGGCACCACGGCATCGAGCACCTGGGGCAGGTAGCGCATGCCTATGTAGAGCCCGACGGGGTGTTGACGGTTTTCAGGTCCAAGCAAGAGCGCCCGGGCCTTCCGATCGTGCCGCCGTGGGAGATCGAGCCCTTGCTGCCCATAGTGGCACACCAGATCCTGAGGGCCCCCAGCCTCCTGGCGTGCATGCGTTGCGGGTACCTGCACGAAACGCCCGCCGATAGCGCCCCCGGGGCTTGTCCGCATTGCGACCACGACCATTGGACAACAGCTCGAACGGAGGCCGAGTACCGGCATCAATGACGACTGGTGGGCCGCTCCATGGTCGATCCGTCCCTTGAAGCCATGCTCGCACCGCCGTCTTGGCCTCTGCCAGGAGCGCCTCCAGATCCAACGGATCGCTTAGTGGCTTAAGGGACCATCGGGGTTGCGGAACGCCATCAGGCGCCGCACGCCCGAAGAAATCGGCTCAGCTGTTGCTGCGAGTCATGGTGCCCCACCGCGGGGCCACCGAAAGTGGACGCGAGGCGGTTCGCCTCCCGCGGTACCGCCTTCTATGCGTCAGCGCGGTGGGCTGTCGCTGCCCTGGCAACGGCGTCCAGCAATCCATCGGTCGAGAACGGCTTGGGCAGGAAGCTCGCACCGGCGAAAGCCGCGCCAAGATCGTCGAGGCTGATATTCCCCGAGCACACGACAAACGGGATTCCAATATCCCGCAGGTGATGTGCCAGGCCGGTAGTGTCGCCAGCCTTGAGTTGAAAATCGAGGATGGCGAGGTCGACCCCGTGCTCGAGGTGCTTGAGCGCTTCGGCAACCGTGGTCGCCGAAAACACCTCGTGACCCAGCTGGTGCAAGGTGGCTTCGATATCCAGGGCGATGAGCATTTCGTCTTCAACGAGCAATATGCGCTTATAGGACATTCCGTCCTCCAGCCTAGAGGACCGGTGTGCAGGATAGCACCACCGGCATAACCTCTGATTTGATTGCGCAAGGCGACGCCTGAAGAGCGAATGCCAGTGCTGGACGCAAGCCAGCGGCCTCTTCAGTCTGCGTCCGGTATAGCGCCCTGCCCCTCCCACCGCATTTAACTACGACATGCGGTGAGTTAGCAGGAGGCGTGCCCTACTCACTTGGCGTAAGCGACCGCCACCCAAGCACGGGGCCGTTCGCAGCAACAGCGTCATCTCTGCCAATTTTGCCGCATCCGGATGCTCGATCCCTGAGCGCTTTACTCATTGGCCTCACTCAGGAAGATTTTCAGTATCTGAAGAAAAACTGCTATCATGACAGTCATGCGCAAATTTTACTTCAATATCCGTCGCGACAGCACGGTATTCGAGGATAGGTCCGGTGTTATGCTGGCCGGTGTGACCGACGCGTGGAGGTGGGCGATCAAGGATGCCCTCATGCTCGTCAGGGGAGATTATCTCGACCGTGCCAATTGCCAGTACTGGATCGAGGTTTGCGACGCCGAGCGCCGTGCGGTGGTGACGTTCCCAATCGGTTACGTCACGATGCACTAGAACTGGCGGCGCGACAGCACCCCGGTTGCCGCACCAACCATGCGAGCATCAAGCAGCAAGGTTGGGCGCTAGGTTCTCCCCGCCTTCACGAGGGACATTGCTTTCTCCGGTCCAGCACGACCAAGCATCCGGACCTGCTTGCCGTCGCGCTCACCGCTCTGGATGAAGAACTGCTCAAGATCTTCGACCTCGGCTGGCGGCAGGTCGTCGACGGATGCAATATTACGGTCGCCATGCTCCACCTTGGGCAGGACCAGAAATCGATCGTTCCTCACAGCGGGGCCGCCACTTTCGGACTGTTCGACCATCAAAGCGCCGATAACGATGGCCTCGGTAACCGCACCCATTGGCGGTTGGAGCGTGGTGATGAGCATCGCATCGAGCGGATCGCCATCACCACCTTTGGTCCCCGGGATGAACCCGAATGGGAACGGCATGGCGAATCCCTGCGCCAAGGCCTTGTGCATCATGAACACGCCCGACTGCGAGTCGAACTTGAATTTGATGCGTGAGCCCGCGGGCGTCTCAACGACGACGTGTACCGCCCCGCCCTGCGCGAACGTTGGCAGCCCAGCAATACCCAGGGTCATAGCGGCACGATGATCCGTAGCCGCCGATGATCGGAAGTACCTCGCCCGGTTATGTAACTCGAAATCAAATGGCGGCTCGGGAACTCCCGAGCACCTGCGCGCATGGCCTTCGTCGCCTTGCTGAATTCGTTCGCATCACCGGCCGCCACCTCCTTCCGGATGTCTCGCTGCCGCTTCGCGGTCTGGTTGTTGGACATGGTTCTCTCCTCGTTGGGAGCACAACCTGTGATGCATACAAAGGTTCACAGAGTCGTCCGCAACGGTTGGCTAGCGTGTCGACTGGACGTGGTAGCATAGAGAACGTTGCGGCTTTCCAGTTCCCGGCAGCAACCAAACTCCTGTCTTACCCTCGGACCGATGCCCCGGTGAGGAGAACGCGGCAGGTGCCGCCGAGAACCGCCGTAAGGCGACGTGTAAAGCCAAGCTCGCCCGGTCGGACACCGCCAGGGACGATACACCACAGAGGCAGTCGAGCAGACGATCGCTACAAGTTTCACGGCTGGGCCAAGTTCGAACGTGAAGAGCCCCCGGTGACCGCGAAGTCACGTCCGATCGGACAGAACCACGCTGGCTTCGAAGACGGCTCCGCGGTCGTTTCGGAACTGGAAGTCACCCTGCAGTTGCGCAACCACCCCCTTGACCAACCGCATTCCCATGCTGGACCGCGCGTCGGTATCGGGCATTCCGACGCCATCGTCGCGAACGATCAACTTGCTGCGGCCCGAAGGGTCGGCCGGCGACAGGACAATGGATATCGTGCCCCGCCTGCCGTTCGGGAAAGCGTACTTGAGAGCATTGGTGACCAGCTCACTCAGCAGTAGTGCCATAGGCGTGGCCTGGTCGTGTCCGATCTCGACATCGGCGATGTCGTACTCGATGGCGGCGGTGGAGCCATAGGCAGCGTTCACCTGCTCGACCATGGCCGGCACCAGCTCCCTGGCGCTGACGCTGGCATAACCGTCGTGGCGATAGATGTGCTCGTGCAGGGCAGCCATCGCGGCGAATCGCGATTGCAGGTCACGCTTGGCCTCGTCGGGAATGTTCTGCATGCGAACCAGGGCCTGCACCGACGCCATGTTGTTCTTCACCCGATGATGAATCTCCCGGAACAGGGTGGTGAGCTGCTCGGTGTGTCGCGTGTCCCGGTTCAGGAGCACGACGATCCACCAACTCCCGAGGGCCAACCCTACTATGACGGGAGAAACGATCAGCAACACGATCAGGATGTTGCGGACGAAGGCCTGCCACGCCTCGTCGGTGGCCACCGATGCGAGTGCGATGATCGAGGTGCCCTCGACGGCCCGGTAGCTGACGACACGAGCGACACCATCGACGGGTGATCGATCCGAGGCATAGGAACCTTCGGGCGACGCCGGCAGGTACTGGGTGAACAATGGCAATGCCGACAGGTCCACTGCCTCCTCGGCCGGTGGGTATCTCGCCATGAGTTGACCGTCGTCCCTCACGAGGCTGATGGTCGAGCCATCGCCCAGATCGAGCGTCTTCCAGATATTCTCGAGCATGCTGTCGGAATAGGAGACCATGATGGCTCCGGCGAAGGCGCCGTTGCGTTCCACCCTCTTGCTGAAAACGAAGATCCGATCACCGGTCAGGCGGCTTACGATCATTGGCGAGGTGTAGAACTCGGCCCCGTCCCGAAGAGCCGTGAAATAGTCGCGGTCGCTTACCGACACGGCGTCGGCTCCCGGCACGGTGGCATAGATTGTGTTGGCCTCGGCGTCGATGATGTAGACGTCCACCACGGCGGGCAGACCGTCGAGCGCGGGCTTGAGGTCCTGGGGGTTGCCCGACATGGCCGGGCCAAGCGCTGTGTCCACCCGACGCAGCGTCTGGTTTGCGACCTCCACGATCCAGAAGACATCTGCAGCCACGACTTGCGCCGCTGCAGAGGAACGCTCCTGAAATCTTTGGTTCGTCTGGTTCACGCCAACTGCGATGAAGTAGCCGAACAAGGCGGCGAACAGCACGAGGAAGGTTACCATCAAGCCGATGGCGACCTGAACCGCTGACACGGCAGCCCACCGTTCTCCCAAAAACCGTTTCAGTTGCCCCCTCCGGACTTGCGCCGACTGACCATTCCCTCATGCCACTGTATACCTTCGCACGAAGAAAGCACTCGGTTCCGGGGCGGCTGCTTCCGCGGATGCGATAATCCGTCGCCGCACTATTCTGTGGCGACGGCAGGCTCGATATCCGGACTGCCGGCGGGCGGTGGATTGGCCTCGAGACCTGCGATCAGCGCTTTCATCTCATTGATCTCGCGGACCTGCGCCTCGATGATTCCATCGGCCAGTTCACGCACTCGTTGGTCTTTGATGTGCGCCCGCGAACTGGTCATAATGGCGATGGAGTGATGCGGGATCATCGCCTTCATGTAGTCGACGTCGCCCACCGTCGCTTGGCTGCGGAACAGCCATAGCGAGCCGCCAAACACCGCCACCGAGCGATGATGATCGCCAGGTTGGCAGCGCGGTTCTTGTACATCTTGAGCATGAACAGCAGCATGATGACGGCCATCACAGCGCCCATCAGCAGCGCCATCCAAGCTCTGGTCTGGCTCCAGAACACGTGGTCGATGGCAAAAGTGTTCAGATACATCAACCCGAACATGGCCAGCGTCGAAGTGGCGACCATGGCGGCGAAGCGTAGGCAGCTTACCCTAGACCTCCGGCTCGGGGAATGGATCGCGGGTGGGTGGCTGACGCGGCTCTTCGCCGGGGTCGGGCAATTCGCCGGGAACGTCGACATCGGGGATATCGGGAACAGTCGGTCCGAGCGGTCGAATCGGCGGGTCTGGCAACTGCCCAGGGCGCGGGTCGGGAACAATCGGTGGAATGTCTTGGGTGGTCATCTGAAGAACCTCCTCTTGGGCCAATCCAAAAGAGGACGTGAGGTTCCAATTTCGCCAGCCGGCAAAGTTGCTGCAGAGCAGGTCCGCCTTGTTGGAGGGGTCATGCGCGCCGGCTGACGTGGCGCCAATCGGGCTGGTCGGTCGAACCGATTGGATGCCGGAGGGTCCTAGTCGGAACTCGTCGCTCGCCTCATCTTCCTTCATCCACTCACGCTTGGGCTGGTCGTGCATGGCTTCGGGACCGGAAGGTCTCACTTTTCTCTCGCTGCCGACCTGAGCGGCAGGATCCCCGGCTTGGAAGGCAGCGGCACGAGCCTGTTCGGTATCCAGCTGTCTTCCGCCTCCATCTGCCAGCTGATTTCCGCGGCAGCCGATGCCGAGGAGCCGTCATAATCCCGCGCAATATCATATGTTAATTGCACCGAAGCCGCTGAGTGAGTAGCCGCCTAACTCAGTTGTCGTTTGACCGAGGCAAGTCGAAACGGTCTAATCTACCAAGAGCAGCCTCATCAGCCACCACTCGTGCAAAGGTGTCGCCCCGCCGGACCCCACCGTTCGGGATAGAACACCTGGGTCATCTGATGTCACTACTGCGTCAGGCGCTCGGAACAGAAGCAACCCATGCGAGCTTCCAGCTCGAAACAGCCACTGGCCGGCGATGCGGCCTGGTGGATAACCGCCTTCATGCTGATCGTCGTGGCACTGTCGCTCGCGGCGAGCGGCGGCTCACTGATCGGCGCGTGGTCCACCCTGCCGCACCAGCCTGTCACCCTCCCCCTCCAGCGTTAGGCCTACAAATGTATCCGAGGACCAGAGCCAGCAATTTCGAAGTGAGCGGATGCCGAAGCAGTCGCTCGCACAATGCTCCCCTGCCGGCCAACCGTGAGCGTCGTTATCATGGGTTAATGCCATGCCGTCGGCGACGGTGGAGGATGCCCACTCAAGCTGAAAGGATGGGTTGATGAGCACACCTGACGTTCCCTACCAGCGGGCGACCAATACCGATGTCACCCTCACCCGGCAGGTGGTGGCCAAAGTCCACCCGGTGCGGGAACGGATCGGCAGCTGGCAATCCGCGGCGGTTCGGTTGCGGACCCACTACCAGTTCGAACAGACTGGCACGGTCAAGCAGCGGCTGGCGCACGAAGCGCATGAGCTGCTGCAGGAGGTGATCCGAACCTCGAATGAGCTGACCGCCGAGGCCGCCGACTTGCCCGAGTCGATTACCAATCACTCGCGGTTTCAGGACGTTCTGCGCGCGCTGGATTCGGTTCGCGCCACGCTCGAAAGCTTCGCCGCGCCGGCCCGGCAGCCGCCACGACACTGAGCTGCCGGCTCCCCGCCGGTGCCCCTTGCAGGGCGAGTCATCTCACCTAAATCTCTCCCCATTCAGGCCAACCGGAAGGAGGTTTCACATGTCGAAAATCGTAGACTGGGTCGATGGCTGGGAAATCCGGCTTCGGGAGGACCGGGGCTATGGCGTTTATGACGATCATGGCCTTGTTGCCGGCCCCTTTGGGACGGAGGAGGCTGCGATAGAGGCTGCCCTGGTGCTGCCCAAGCGAGGCGGCGGCGCGTCGACGACGCCAATTGCGCCCCGCCAGTCGTGATGCCGGGGCGACGACGGATCAGTTCTGGTCCGGTTTCGGACCGGCGCGCTCCGCAGTCTGCTGCAACTTTGCTTTGATGAGGTCGATTTCCGCCCGGCGCTGCGCCTCGTCAGCGTCCGCCGGCAGCGATGTTGCATCGGTTGGCCGCAAGGCCAGCACCGCTTCGATCGCTGCTGTGGTAATGGGTTTGCGCACGAACCCGGCGCCCGGGAATAGCAGCGGGTCGGTCAGATCGCCCAAGCGGACGATGAAGGCATAGGGGATGCCGGCGGCCGAGAGACGTTCGGCGACCGGGGTCGCGTCGGTGCCCTCCCCCAGGTCGCGTTCCAGCAGCGCGAAATCCACGGCGCTCAACGAGACATCGATCGCTTCTTCCAGCGAGTGAGCGACGCCCGCCACGACGTGACCGCACTGCGCGATCAGCGCCGCGGCGGCACCGGCCTCGACGCTGTCGCGCTCGAGCAGGAAGATGCGCTTGCTCTCCATATCGGCCTCTCAATGCTCCGTTCGAAGCCTTCACGCGTCGTCGGCCAGGGCACCCGCTTCAGTCGACCTTGAGGCCGTCGTAATCCATCGGAAACGCAAACTCGCCACGCACGACCCGCACCGGCCCGCTATCGTCGAAGGCGCCGCTATCGTCTTCCATCACGGTGTAGAGCTTCTCGTTGCGGAAGGCGCTGGCGACCACCTGCGTGGTGGTGGGCGGTAAGCCATGCGCCCGGATGCTCGCCTCCTCGAGCGCCGCGATGGCGCGCGCCTCTCCGGTTGAATGGGCATGCACCACCACCTCGCCGTGATTGAGCGCGAGGTCCCAGCCCGGATCATCGGCGGGCGCTGAAGGCAGTAGTCGGTAGATGGTCATGAGTTCACCTTTGGCGGCTGCGGTCCTCGCCCAGCGGCGCCCGCAGGGACGTGGGCCAATGCAAGTTTGGCGATGGACTTCGTCATGCTCTCCTCGTTGAGTACCCTCGAGCACCCTTGGGTTGACCAACTTCGATGGTGGAGGTCCGTTCCGTTGCGTGCCGAACGGCGGCATCGGCATCCTGCTGATGCACCTGCCCACCCTTGCCGGAACCGAAGGCTTACCGGCGCCGTTGAAGGCGAGGGGCAATTGCCCCTGAAGGGGCATCCGGGGTGCTGCAGACCAGGTTTCACATCGTTCTCAACCCAAACTCGGGCACCGCCCTGAGGACGGGCGTCACGGCCGAGCGCCTGCACCGGCTGTTCGCCGAGCGCGGCATCTCGATCAGCGTCGATGCCGATGCCGGGCGTCCCTTCGAGGAGCGTATGCAGACCGCCCGGCAAAGCCCGGCCGAGATGCTGCTCTCGGCGGGCGGCGACGGCACCGTGACGGCGCTGGCGCAGGTGGCGATCGAGACCGGACGGACCCTTGCCGTGCTGCCGCTCGGCACCGCCAACCTCCTTGCCCGCGACCTCGCCATTCCGATCCCGCTCGAAGCCTGGTTCGAGGCGCTGGCCGAGATGGAGCCGCGCCGCATCGACGTGGGCGAGGTGAACGGCCAGCTGTTCCTCCACAAGGTGGTGATCGGCGCCGTGCCCGGCATTGCCGCAGCGCGCGAAAAACTGCGCGGCCGGGCGGAGCTGGCTGCCCGTATCGGCTTTCTCGGCCATTTCATCCGCCGCCTGTCACGGCTGCGCCGCTTTGCGGTGGAGATCACGCCGCGTGCGGGCGAACCACGGATCGAGCGCGTGCAGTCGATTGCCATTGCGAACAACGACTATGCCGAAGGGCTGGGCCAGGTGTTTCACCGGCCCCGCCTCGACGAGGGTACGCTGAGCCTCTACATGCTGCGCCAGTTGCGCCTCAGAGACGCGGTGCGGCTCGCCGTCGAAATGGTGCTGGGAAACTGGCGCAACGACGACGTGCTCGAAGTGGAGCAAATCCGCGCCCTCACCGTGCGCACCCGGCGCCGGCTGCTCCGCGCCATGATCGATGGCGAGGTCATGTCGCTGCAGAGCCCGTTGCGCTTCCGCACCCTCCCCCTTGCCCTCTCGGTGCTGGCGCCGCCCGTCGCCGCCACCGCCGAAACGACCATCGAAGCCCTCTGAACATGCGCATCTGCCACCTCTCCGACCTGCATTTCGGCCATCACGACGAACGCCTCGCCGCCGGCCTCGCCGCCGATCTTTCGGACCAGCGCCCCGACCTCGTGGTGGTGAGCGGCGATTTCACCCAGGTCGGCTCCGAGAGCGAGTTTCGCGCCGCCCGGGCCTTCCTCGATACGCTCGCGGCGCCGGTTTTTGCCGTGCCGGGCAATCACGACGTGCCGGCCGTGAACCTGATGCGCCGCTTCCTCGACCCCTATGGGCTCTATCGGCGCTATATCGCCAGCGAACTCGAGCCGTTCGTCGAAGCCGGCGGCGTTGCCATTGCCGGCCTCAAGACGTCGCGCCGGCTCAGGCCCGGGCTCAACTGGGCGCATGGCGCCATCAACCGCGGGCAGTTGCGACGGCTCGCCGCCCGCTTCGAGGACGCCGCGCCCGACGCGCTCAGGATCGTCGTCGCCCATCACCCGCTGATGCAGCCCGAGACAGCTGCCGAAAAGCCGATGCGGCTGGTGAAACGCGCCGACCTGGCGCTCCGCACCTTCTCCGAACTCGGCGTGCGCCTGGTGCTGTCGGGCCACTTCCACCTCTCCTACGTGCGCACGCACGAGCAGTCGGGCAGCATCAGCCAGGGCGCGCCGCAGGGCCTGCGCCGCGCTGCCCATGTGCCGATCCTCGTCGCCCAGGCGTCCTCGACCATCTCGACGCGGCTGCGCGGCGAGCCCAACGGCTACAACCTGATCGATATCGACAAGGAGCGGATTTCGGTGAAGGTGCGCGACTGGAGCAGCGATCGCTGGGTGACGCGCGAGACGGCCTCAGGCCTCACCTGAGCTGAGTTCAGCCGGTGACGGTCAGCGCGACGCGGATGGCAATGCTGAGCCCGAACAGCAGCAGGCCGAGATAGCCGAGCAGCGGATCGGCATCGGCGCGACCGACCACCGGCACTTCCTTGGGCAGGCCGTATTTCACCATGATTGCGACGCCGATGATGTTCAGCACCACCAGCAGCCAGGGCACCACCTGCACTGCACACCCCCCGGAGCCCAAGCGGCCCGGCGCACTCTAGCAGCACTCCCGGGTGGCTTTGCAAGATCCAGTGTTAACTGCTCGACGGCCGAACCTTTCGCCGCGAGCGAGCTTCTCCTTGTCAGTGAAATGCAATTGAGGAGCCTCCGATGACTTTCCCCGCCAACCCCGCCGAACGGCAACCCAAGGGCGACCACAACCGCCGCCTCTCGCTCGGACTCGACGCCGAAGATTTTGCCGCTGCCGCAGGCATTACCGTCGAGGAGCTGAAGGATTACGAGAACACCTGGCCCGACCACGAGTTCAGCCCGATTGTGGCAGAGCGCGTCGGCGTGGCGCTGGAGCGATTGGAGAACGAGCTCCCGAACTCCGAAGCCGCCGGTATCCGGCAGGTGCGCGAGGGCGAGGTGCGGAACGGCCCGGTAGATCTGGCGCCCGAGGGGAGCTTCGAGCAGCAGGTGCGCGACACCGCATATTTCATGTGGGAAGCCGACGGACGCCCCTCCGGCCGCGACGAGGAATACTGGCACCGCGCCCGCGAAGCGTGCATGGGGCAGTTTCGTCTGGACGAGCAGTTCGAGGAGGCGGTGCAGGAGGATGATCCCCGGCCGATGTAAGCCAGCTGCAGCCCTCTCCCGCAAGCGGGAGAGGGCGTCCTGACTGCGTCAGCTGGTCAATGCACGCCGCGCGGCGTCTCGCGCAGCTCGTCATAGAGCTGCGTGGCGCCTTCCTTTCCCTTATCGTAAAGTTCGGCCGCCTTTTCCTTGCCGGCCTCGTAGAGGTCCGAGGCCGCGCCGGCGGCTTCGCGGCGGGTCTTGTCGCCAGCCTTGCCGAGGAGCTTATCCTCCTCAGCCGTGTGCGGCAGCGTCGCGCCAAGTGCTGCGCCGGCAGCGAAGGCCAGGGCGCCGGCCACCAGCGGTTGGCTATTGAACGCCGAGCCCACCATGCTACCGGCCCGGTTGAGCTGGTGCTGCGTACCGCTCGCCAGGTGCTGGGCCTGCTGGCCCGCCTGCTCGAGCGCCGCGCCGACTCCGGCCTGCACGTCGTGCCAGCGATGCGAGGCCCAGCCGGTGGCTTCTTCCAGCTTGTTGCCGGCCTCATCCTGGAAATCGCTCACCCGGTGACCGGCCTCATCGATGAAGCCGCCGAACTTGCGGCCGGCATCATCGACAAAGGCGCCAAGGCGATGCCCGAGTTCGTTCGATTCCGCCTTGTAGCGCTTGCCGCCGGCATCCTCGAACTCGCTCCGCCAGCGACCCATGTCGTCGGCGCCATGCGAAATGCGGCGCATCCGGCCGCCGGTCGCCGTGGCATAGGGATATTCCGGCTCATGCCGGTGCGCCGACCGCGGCTCGCCCGACGTCGGCGGGTTGGTGCCCTTGCCCGACATCAGCCAGACGAGACTGATCCCGAGCAATGCTGCCGGGAGCGGGTTGGCCGTAATGGTGTTGCCGAGACCCGCGGCGAAGTTCATGCCGCCATCCTTGGTGTAGCTCAGCACCTCGTCGACCAGTTGGCCGGGTGACAGGCGCTCGCGGATTTCCCCGATGCGGTCTTCGACGCGGCGGCGCTGTTCTTCGACCTCTTGTTCAAGCTGGGCGGAATCCTTGCCAAAGCTGCTCATCAGAAGCTCTCCTTCACGACCTCGGCGTCACGCGCGAGGGAATTGGTGGTGCGGTTGAGATTAAGGCGCGAAGCCTTCCAGGCCTCGATGCTCCGGGAAATGAAGCTCCAGGCAATGCCGCCGACGACCAGCGCCACAGCGAGCGCCGCGACGAACTCGGACGCGGCCTCGGACATGCCGAAAGCCACCAACAGCCAGGAAAGCCCGGTGACCAGCGCGGCGAGGAACACTCCAAGCGCGCCGATGGCGAGCACGCCGCCGATCACCAGGCCTTTCGAGGCGTCGAGGGCATCATCGAGTTTCTCGCCGGCTTCGGCCTTGGCCAGTTGCACTTCCTTGCGGAACAACCCGGAAATGTCACCGGCGAGCGAGCCGAGCAGATCGGTCAGCGTGCGCTGTTGCTCAAATTCGGGCATCGCCGCCTCCCGTGCTGCCGCCGCTGACGTTGGCATAGGCGGGGCGCTCGGCCGAGGTCGAGGTCGCCGACCCGTTGGTTTGCGGGCGCTGCGCGCTGGCGCTGACGAAGCGGCTGGCGGCAAAGCCGAGCAAAGCTGCAAGACCGAGGAATGCCGCAGGTTGCTTCCTGCCGAAATCCTGGGCGATGCCGAGAATGTCGTCGACGCTGTTGTCGCGCAGCGTGCCGGTCAACCGCTGGGCGCCGTCGGCCACCATGCGCACATAATGGGCGCTGGTTTCGCTGTTGGTTTCGAGTTCCCCGGCGACTTTCTGCAGCGCGTCGGACACGCCGCCGAGCTGTTTCGCGAGGAGATCTTTCTGTTCGCCGGCCATGCCCTTGGCCTTCTCGGCGAGTTCGTCCACCTGGGCCTTTGCCTCTTCGCCCAGCGCCGCCGCCTGCTGGCTGACTTCGGCACCGAGATCGGCGAGGTCGGTCTTGGCCGTTTCGGTGAGGGGGGTATCGTCGCCGGAGTCCGGCTGGATCGTCCCGCTGTTGCTTTGATAGAGGTTATCGGGGGCGCTCATTGTGACATGCTCCATAAGGGGTTGGAGGGGACCCGCGGACGCGTAGCGCTCGGGCCGTCTCATCAAACCAATGTCAATGTGCAGGGACGGTTCCCCGATAGCGGATCAGGCGTCATCGGCGCCGGATCGGCGCTGCGCCAGGCCGCTTGACTGGCGCGAACCGACAGGGCTCGATCTGCCACGGGGCTTCGGCACCTGAGAGCAAGTCTTTGATTTCAAGCGCTTTCAACAGATGTGAGAAACGTCGGTACCTTAGCTTTTGTTAATGGGGGCAATCCGGACTGAGGCTAGTGCTTGGGTCAGCGCCAGCAACGACGGAAACCATGCCCGACTACGGTACCAGCCGACGACCTTATACCGGCCGCCGCATGTGGTGTGGTCCGTCGCTCGGGCACATGGTGCAACCGGTCGGATCGGCTGCCTCATGGACCTGACGCGGTTTTCGTCTGTTGCCGCGCTGGAACCGGACGACCTCAGGAGCCTCGAGCTGATCAGCGGGCCGACGAGGACGGTGCGGCGCGGCGCCTATCTCAGGCACGAAGGGGCGCCCGACCCCGAGATTTATCGCCTGCGTTCGGGTTGGCTCGCCTGCAGCCTCTCCACCGCCGAGGGCGGACGGCAGATCACCCGTTTCCACGTGGCCGGCGATCTCGTCGGGCTGCCGAGCCTCGCCGGCCACGCCGCCGCCGAAACCATCCAGGCGCTGACCGAAGTGGAAATCGAGACCATTCCGCTGCAGGCCTTCGGCCGCGCCTTCCGCGACTACCCGCGGCTCGCGGCGCTGCTGTTCCTCTGGGCCCAGGAAGACAGCGTGCACCTGATGACGCTGCTGGCGCTGGTCGGACGCATGCCCGGCCACCGGCGGGTCGCCGCGCTGATCCTCATCCTCCACCGGCGGCTACGCCTCAACGACCCCAACCAGGGGCTGAGCTTCAGCGCCCCGCTGACCCAGCAGGATGTGGCAGACGCCACCGGCATGAGCATCGTTCACGCCAACCGGACCCTGAGGGCCCTGCGCAGCCGCGGCATCGCCACCTGGCAGGACGGCCTGGTAACCATCCACGATGCCGAAAAGCTCGCCGAACTGGTGAACCTGCCCGCGTCCCCGACCCGCAGTCTGCACTGGTTGTAGGGGAGACGCGAATGTCCCGGCAGCCACTGCTCATCTCTCCCCGGGAACCACTTCCCTACATCGAAATTCTCCGAACAGCGTCGCATCCATACACAACGGAGAATGCACCATGGCCAGCGAGAAGACCCTGGACGACCTGTTCCTCGACACCCTCAAGGACATCTACTACGCCGAAAAGCAGATCCTGAAGGCCCTGCCCAAGATGGCCAAGGCAGCCGAAGCGCCTGAACTCAAGGCCGGCTTCGAACAGCACCTCGAAGAAACCGAAGGCCATGTCGAGCGGCTGGAGCAGGTGTTCGAACTTATCGGCAAGCCGGCCCGCGGCAAGACCTGCGATGCCATCCTCGGCATTCTCGAGGAAGGCAAATCCATCATGGACGAGTTCAAGGGCACCCCGGCCCTCGATGCCGGCCTCGTCTCGGCCGCGCAGGCGGTCGAGCACTACGAGATCGCCCGCTATGGCACACTCAAGACCTGGGCCGGGCAGATGGGGTTGAAGGACGCGGTGTCGCTGCTCGATGCCACGCTCAAGGAAGAAGTCGCCACCGACGAGAAGCTCTCCAAGGTCGCAACCTCGCAGGTGAACCTCAAGGCCGCCTGATCGGCCGCCGATCCGTCGATCCCCGGCGCCGCGCGCCGGGGATCGCCTCCGCGCGATCGCCCCGCACGTCCACCACCAAGCTCGAGGCGATCCTCAAGCGCGTCGACCTCGAAGGAGCCGACAAGACACTATATCGCGACGGTACCCCGAAAAATGACCACCGAACTGATCCGTGACGTGGCTGCGCCTGCCGCTCGAGCCACCCGCTTCGGCCCGCTTGTTACCGAACACGGTACGACCTTCCGCCTGTGGGCGCCCGCCTGCAGGACCCTCGAGCTGCTGATCGACGGCCGCGCCCCGTTGAGTGCCGAACCCACGAGCGAAGGCGTTTTCAGCTTCGAGGTCGAGGGCGTTGGCCCCGGCACACGCTACCTGTTCCGCGCCGGCGGGTTGAGCTTCCCCGATATCGCCTCGCGCCAGCAGGTCGATGATGCGAGGGGTTGGAGTGTTGTACGCCGCCCCCTGCCCCGCCCGCTCCAAACCGGTCCGGTGCGCCCATGGCACGAGAGCGTCATCGCCGAAGTGCATGTCGGTGCTGCAACGCCCGAGGGTACCTTCCGGGCGCTCGCCGAGCGCCTCGAGCATTTTCGCGACGCTGGCTACACGGTGCTCGAGATCATGCCGGTCAACGAGTTTCCCGGCCGGCGCAACTGGGGCTATGACGGCACGCTGATCTTTGCGCCCGAGCAGAGCTACGGCACCCCCGAGGACCTCCGCGCCCTGGTCGATCGCGCCCATGCTCTCGGCCTCGGCATGATCCTCGACGTGGTCTACAACCACTTTGGCGGTACCGATAACTTCATCCCGCATTACGCGCCCAACTGGTTCCGCGACGACATCGATACGCCGTGGGGACCGGGGATCAATTTCGACGAGCCGATGGTTCGCCAGTTCTATTACGAGAACGCGGTGATGTGGCTGACCGAGTATGATTTCGATGGCCTCCGCCTCGACAGCGTGCACGAGATCAAGACCGAGAGCCGGGAGCGCTTCCTCGGCGTGCTCGCTGCCACGGCCCGCGCCGCAAAGCCCCATGCCGCGCTGATCGTCGAGAACGTACGCAACACGTTCGGCCTGCTCGAGCGCGACGAGCACAACCGCCCGATGCAGTATTCGGCGCAATGGAATGACGACATGCATCACGTGCTGGCGTTCCTCGTCACCGGCGAGGGCGCGCGCACCGGCTATGACGATCCGGACAAGGATCCCTATGCCGATCTCGAGAAGGCGCTCGCCGACGGCTTCATCCACGACCCTTCGGAGGGCGACGGCAGCGACGGCCGCACGCGTGGCGGCGATGGCAGTCAGCTCCCGCCCGACAGCTTCATCACCTATGTGCAGAACCACGACCAGCTCGGCAATCGCTCCGATGCCAGGCGGTTATCGGCGCGCATCAGTCCTGAGCAGCTGGATTTCGCGCATTTCGTGAAGTTTCTCGCGCCGCAGGTTCCACTCTGCTTCATGGGCGACGAAGCCAATATCGAGAGCGGCTTTCCGTTCTTCGTCGACCTGCCGGAGCCGGCAGCGCGGGCCAAGGCTGACGAGCGCTACCAGCAGATGCGCGACATGTTTCATGACGATGTGGGACCCGGCGGCCTACCCGAGCCGAATGACCCCGGAACCTTCGAAATGGCAAAGCTGCCATGGCCCGAATATGGACTGCCCGAGCGCCGCGCCGCACTGGAGCGGTTCCGGACGCTCGGTCGCTGGCGCCGCGAAAAGGTCTGGCCGCTCGCCGCTACCCCCTGCCACGATGCGCGGACTGCACGGCACGGCAACTGCCTGATCGTCAGCTGGATATTCGAGGCGGGAACGCTCACCATGGCGCTGAACCCTACCCCGGCCGCCTGCGAGATGGGTTGCGTGGTCGGCGCTGCACCAGTTTCGAGCGGCACATACGTGCAACAGGGCGAGCATCTGCATCTGGGCCCATGGTCGGCCGTAGCCTGGTAGCGGCGGCCCTCAATCGTTCGCCGGCTTGGGGTGACTCTTGGCCTTGTCGCGCGCCGCCAGTTGCGCCTCCAGCGCCTTGAACCAGTATTCCTTCTCGCTGCCGAACGGCCGGCCGTCCTTCTCCCAGAGGAGATAGGCCGCCTGTCGTACGTTCTGCTCGAAGTTGAGATCGACGAATTTATCGGTGTCTTCGTACATGTCGCGCTCCTTCGTAGGGAAACGTCGATTTGCCCAGTCCGATCCATTGGCAAAGCCGAGCACCGGGCTGAGGCCAGCCATTCACCAACAGGTTTGCCGCCATCCATCTCTCCCCTCAACCTGCATCTCCCGCATGGCTCCCAAGCCCCTGTTGCAAGGCATAAAAACGGGCATTTGTGCAAAGTGATGCATACGCATGCAAAATCAGTTTGCATTCGTATGCAAAATTGTCATAGCCTTGGCCATCGCAGGGCACGCGACCCCCAGGCTTCAGACGCTCCGGGTCCCCTCGCCGCTCCTGCGCGGGAGAACAATCGCCGCGGTCATCACGAACAGCCCGGCGAAACAGGAGAGACGAGATGAAGCATTTTCTGGCGGCCGGCGTGTCCATCGCAGCGCTCTGCCTCGGTGCGGGTGCAGCCTTTGCCGATTGCGGGATCACCGCGGGCTCGGTCCGCATTCTGTCCAACGATTTCGAGGCCCTGCGCCTCGTCAACAGCACCGCCGAGGAGTGCGCCACCGATGCGGTGAAGGTCACCGCCAATGCCACGGCCGAGCACAAGAACCTGCAGGTCCCTGCCCTCTCGATCAATCCGGCCGAATACACCGTCGCGGTGGTCGCCAACAATTCGATCGTGCCGCTGCTCAACGACAACCTGATCCGCCCGCTCGACGATCTCGTCGCCAAATACGGCCAGGACCTGCAGCCCAACCAGCTGATCAAGATCGACGGCAAGGTCATGGCCATCGCCTTCATGGGCAACGGCCAGCACCTGTTCTACCGCAAGGACATTCTCGACAAGGCCGGCGTCGCCGCGCCCAAATCCTGGGATGACGTGCTCGCCGCCGCCAAGGCGATCAAGGATGCCGGGCTGATGGAAACCCCGCTGGCCGCCAGCGTCAAGCCGGGCTGGGATCTCGCCGCCGAGTTCGTCAACGCCTATCTCGGCACCGGTGGCGAGTTCTTTGCCCCCGGCAGCGCCGAGCTCGCCATCGACAACGAGAACGGCGCCAAGGTGCTCGAAGTCATGAAGGCGATGACCGCCTACATGGACCCCGATTACCTGACCTTCGACGCCAACGGCATCAAGGCCGAGTATGAGGCGGGCAAGGTCGCCATCATGAACGAGTGGGGCTCGCTCGCCGGCGCCACGCTCGACGACGAAGGCGCTGCCGAGGGCGTCGTCGCCAACACCGTGCTGGCGGCCGCGCCGACCATTGCCGGCCAGTCGATCCCCGGCGCCGCGCTCTGGTGGGATGGCTTCACCATCGCCAAGAACATCTCGGATGAAGACGCCGAGGCTTCGTTCCGCGCCATGGTGCACGGCATCAACCCCGATATGGTGGCGAAGAACGCCGCTGTCGCCACCTGGCTGGTCAAGGGCTACACCCCCGGCCCGGCGGCAGTCGGCGTCATCGCCAACGCGACCGCCGGCGCCCGCGCCTACCCGATGCAGCCCTATATGGGCCTGCTGCACACGGCGCTCTCGTCCGAGCTCGCCGAATTCATGGCCGGCCAGGAAGATGCCAAGCAGGCTCTTGCCGACGTCAAGGCTGCCTACGACACTGCCGCCAAGGAAGGTGGCTTCCTCTAAGCCCGGTTTGCCGGGAGGGGCCGCAGTCCGGCCTCTCCCGACGTCTTTCAACCGACCTGGAGGCGCTCGATGCCGCACAAGACATTCTTCGCCTTCATCCTCCCATCGCTCATCGCGATGGTGCTGTTCATCGCCCTGCCGATCGTTTCGGTGGTAGTGCAATCGTTCTATGTCGAGCATGGGCGCATTCTCGTCGAAGTCGAGAACTGCCAGCCCTTCGGCGGCTGCACCAAGGAAGTGCGGGTCGATGCCGAAGCCACCGCCACGCTCGAAAAGGAACAGCCGCTCGGCCAGTTCAACGGGCTGGGCACCTATCTCAACCGCGGGCACCTGGCGGTCAACGAGCTCGGCGCCATCTTCGCCGACAACCGCGGCCTCGCCGATGTGCTGACCCGCATCTACAACCTGCCCTTCTACAAGGCGCTCGCCTTCACCCTGGTGTTCTGCTTCGTGGTGACGCCGCTCGCCATGGCGCTGGGCTTTTTGATCGCGCTGGCGGTCAACACCATCCCCAAATTGATCAAGGGCCCGGTGATCTTCTTCTCGCTCCTGCCGATGATCATCACGCCGCTGGTCGGCTCGTTGATTCTCTACTGGATGATCCACCCGCAAGGCATTATCGGCGCTACCATTCAGGACATCTTCAACGATCCGCGCCTGTCGCTTCGCGCCTCGCCGCTGCTCACCTGGCTGTCGCTGCTGTTCTATGGCGTCTGGACCAATGCGCCGTTCTCGTTCGTGGTGTTCTATGCCGGGCTGCAGACCGTGCCGTCGGACACGCTGGAATCGGCGATGATCGATGGCGCCTCGCGCTGGGAGCGCATCCGCTACGTCATCATGCCCCATCTGGCGCCGCTCGCGACCTTCGTCGCGCTGGTGCAGCTGATGGACAATTTCCGCGTCTTCGAGCCGATCGTCGGCTTTTCGGCCGAGGCCAACGCCACCTCGCTGAGCTGGATGATCTTCAACGATCTGTCGGGCGACGCGCAGCTGTTTGGCTCGGCCGGCGCCACCTCGGTGCTGACCATTATCGGCGTGGTGATCCTGCTGATGCCGGTGCTGCTGCGCACCTGGCGCGAATTCAACCACAAGGTGGTGTGACGATGTCCGACTCCATCGCGCTCCGGCGCCCGTTGCCGCTCAAGCTGATCGTCTCCGCCTTCATCGTCCTGTGGGTGATCCTCGCCGCCTTCCCGTTCCTTTGGACGGTGTGGGGCTCGTTCAAGGTCGAGGTGGATTTCTTCTCCCGCGAGAGCTGGTGGAACGCCATTTTCGGCACCAACACCATCAAGCAGACCGGCTCCGCCTTCACCGGCGACGGCTATTACGGCGCCTGGGTGACGCGCGAATTCTGGCGCGCCGTGTTCAACACCGCCATCGTCACCGTGTCGGTGACCGTCATCTCGCTGACGCTCGGCACGCTGGGCGGTTATGCCCTCGCCCGCTCCGGCCAGCGCTACGCCTTCTGGATCCTCATCGCCGCCCTGGTGTTCCGCGCCATGCCGCATATCACGCTGGTGTCGGGGTACCTGTTGCCCTTCTTCCAGCTCAACATCTGGGGCGTCTTGCCCACCTCGATCATCGTGCTCGTCGCCATCAACCAGCCGTTCACGCTGTGGATGCTGCACTCGTTCTTCCTCTCGATTCCCAAGGATCTCGACGAGAGCGCCATGGTCGATGGCTGCTCGCGCTTCGAGGCGTTCCGCCGCGTCATCATCCCGGTGATGTGGCCAGGCGTGGTGACCACCGGGCTGTTCAGCTTCCTGCTGGCCTATAACGACTTCGCCACCACCTCGATGCTGCTCAGCGCCGACAACCAGACCATGGTGCCGAAGATCTCGAGCTTCCTCGGCTCGGTGCAGGAACAGGGCAACGTCATGTACGCGGTGGCCGCGGTGGTCTCGGCGACGGTGCCGCTGTTCATCCTCGTCCTCTTCTTCCAACGCCAGATCGTCAGCGGGCTCACCGCCGGCGCAGTGAAAGGCTGATCCACATGGCCCGGATCCAACTGAAAAACGTGTCGAAGCGCTGGACCAATTTCGTCGGCGTCAAGGAGTTCAGCCTCGATATCGCCGACCAGGAGTTCCTGGTGCTGCTCGGCCCCTCGGGCTGCGGCAAGACCACCACCATGCGGATGATCGCCGGGCTCGAGGATGTGAGCGATGGCGAGATCTGGATCGGCGACCGGCTGGTCAACAAGCTCGAGCCCAAGGACCGCGACATCTCGATGGTGTTCCAGAGCTACGGGCTCTACCCCAACATGACGGTGTACGAAAACATCCGCTTCCCCTTGAAGGTGCGGAAGGTGCCGGCCGAGCAGCACCATGAGCGGGTGATGCGGGCGAGCAAAATGGTGGAGCTCGACGAGTTCCTCGAGCGCCGCCCCGCTGCCCTCTCGGGCGGGCAACGGCAGCGCGTGGCGCTGGCCCGCGCGATCGTCCGCGAACCCAACGCCTTCCTGATGGACGAGCCGCTCAGCAACCTCGATGCCAAGCTGCGCGTCTCGACCCGGGCGCAGATCAAGAACCTGCACCACACTCTGAAGACCACCACCATCTACGTGACGCATGACCAGATCGAAGCCATGACGCTGGCCGACCGCGTCGTGGTGATGAGCCGTGGCGTGGTGCAGCAGGTGGGCACGCCCATGCAGATCTACGATCGCCCCGCCAACACCTTCGTTGCCGGCTTTATCGGCTCGCCCGCGATGAACCTGGTGCAGGGCGACATCGCCGACGGCGTGTTCCGCGGCGAAAACATCGAAGTCGCCGGCCTGCCCCGCGGGGCAAAGGGCCCCGTGACGCTGGGCTTCCGCGCCGAGGATGCAACGCTGGCCGGCGAAGGCGGCAACGTCACTGCGCCGATCTATTCGGTCGAGCTGCTCGGCGAAGCGACGATGATTTCGATGCGGGCCGGCGGCGAGCTGGTGTCGATCAAGACCGCCAAGGATTATCGCGCCCAGATCGGCGACGTGGTGCGCGCCAGTATCGCGCCGGCCGCCTGCCATCTGTTCGATCGCACCAGCGGCGAGCGCATCGAGGCCGCCGCCTGATGCCCGATACGCCAAGCAGCGCAGACCTCGCAGAAGCTGCTAGAAAGCAGCGGATCGCCATTGCGCCCGCCGAACTGCCGGCGGTGCTCGCCGGAGCCCGCTGGCTCGCGGGCTGCCTGGCGCTGTTGAGGAAATCGGACCTGCTGCGTTGAGTGCTGCTGACTATTCGATCGGAACCGCCGGCGCGCGCCTGCGCGACGGCACGCTGACCGCGGTGGCGCTGGTCGAGGCGCACCTCGAACGCATCCGGACGCGCGACCCGCGCTACCATGCCTTCGTCACCGTGACGGCGGAGCGGGCGCTCGAGGATGCCGCACGGGCCGACCAGGAGCTCGGTGAAGGGGTCGATCGCGGCCCGCTGCACGGCATCCCCATCGGCCTCAAGGACCTGATCGATACGGCCGACATCCGCACCACTTCGGGCTCGCGGCTGTTCGCCGCCCATGTGCCGGCTCGCGACGCCGCCGTCGCCGAGCGGCTGCGCGCCGCCGGCGCGGTGCTGGTCGGCAAGCTCATGACCTATGAGTTCGCCCTGGTCGGCCCCAGCTTCGACCTGCCCTTCCCCGCTTCGCGCAACCCGTGGAATACCGAGCACATTACCGGCGGCTCGTCCTCCGGGTCGGCCGCGGCGGTGGCCGGCGGCCTGCTGCGCACCAGCATCGGCACCGATACCGGCGGCTCGATCCGCAGCCCCGCCAGCTATTGCGGCGTCGTCGGGCTGAAGCCCACCTATGACCGCGTCTCGCGCGACGGCATTTTTCCGCTGTCGCCGTCGCTCGACCATGTCGGGCCGATCAGCGCCAGCGTCGCCGAAGCCGCCCTGACGCTCGACGCCATCGGTGAGGGCTGCAACGCCGCAGCCCGGCTTGCCGAGGGGATCGAAGGGCGACGTATCGCCTATGCCCGCGCGTGGTTCGCCAACGACCCCGCGACGAGCCCGGCAGTCATCGCCGCGATGGACGGTGCGGCATCGGCCCTGTCGCTGCAGGGCGCACGGATCGAGGAAGTCTCGCTGCCCGACTATCACCTGTTCGAGGCGGCCGGGGCGGTGATCATCCAGGCCGAGGCGCTGGCGGTGCACGCCGAGTTGCTGCGCAGCCGCGGCGACGAGTACGGGGTGCTCGCCCGGCGCAACCTGCTGAGCGGCCTGAGCCTCGGTGCCGACGATGTCGCCCTCGCCCGGCGCGCTGCGGACGAGCTGGCCCGCCGCATCGAGGCCGAAATCTTCGGGCGCTTCGATGCGCTGGTGACCGTCAATACACTCACCCCCGCCCTGCCCTTTTCCGCCTTCGACGGCGAAACCTCGGTATGGACGCATATGCGCACCCTGCCGTTCAACCTGACGCGCAACCCGGTGCTGGCGCTGCCGATCGGCTTTGCCGCCGGCCTGCCGCTCGGCATGCAGGTGGTCGGCCGGCTGGGTGACGAAGCCGGCATCTGCGCCATTGGCCAGGCGTTCGAAAACGCCACCGACCACGCAGTACAGCGCCCTCCCCTAAGGTCTGATATCGATCTGCAGCCCGCCTGAAGTAGGCTGCAACTTACCTCGTTGCATACGTATGCAACGTAAGCTAATGTGACACAACAACTCAAGAAGCAGTGCGGGAGCGGGCAATGGCGCGTTGGTTGAAGCAGAGCAAGACGGTCGAGGAGCGCGCCGAGGCCAACAAGCAGGTCCGCCTGACGGTCGAGACCATCCTCAGCGACATCGAAAAGCGCGGTGACGCGGCGGTGCGTGAGCTGTCGCAGAAGTTCGACGGCTGGGACCGGCCGGACTACCGCCTGAGCCAGGCCGAGATCGATGCCTGCATCGCCCAGTTGAGCGAGCAGGATCTCGCCGATATCAGCTTCGCCCAGACTCAGGTGCGCAACTTCGCCATCGCCCAGAAGGGCACCATGCATGAGCTGGCGATCGAAACCCTGCCCGGCGTGACGCTGGGCCACAAGCACGTGCCGATCGCCTCGGTCGGCTGCTACGTGCCCGGCGGCAAATATCCGCTGCTCGCCTCGGCACATATGTCGGTGCTCACCGCCAAGGTCGCCGGCTGCGGCCGCGTCATCACCTGCGCGCCCCCGTTCAACGGCAAGGCGGCGCCGGCGATCGTTGCGGCGCAGCACATGGCCGGCGCCGACGAGATCTATGTGCTGGGCGGCATCCAGGCGGTCGGCGCCATGGCCATCGGCACCGAGAGCATCAAGCCGGTCGACATGCTGGTCGGCCCGGGCAATGCCTATGTGGCCGAAGCCAAGCGCCAGCTGTTTGGCCGCGTCGGCATCGACCTGTTCGCCGGCCCCACCGAAACCCTCGTCATTGCCGACGAGAGCGTCGATGGCGAACTTTGCGCCACGGACCTGCTCGGCCAGGCCGAGCATGGCCCCACCAGCCCCGCCATTCTCCTCACCAATTCCGAGAAACTGGCGCGCGAGACCATGGATTATGTCGAGCGGCTGTTGCAGATCCTGCCGACCGGCGAAGTGGCCCGCCAGTCCTGGCTGGATTTCGGCGAGGTGATCGTCTGCGACAGCTACGAGGAAATGGTGGAGGTCGCCGACCGCATCGCGTCCGAGCACGTGCAGGTGATGACCGACCGCGACCTGTGGTTCCGCGACACGCTGCAAAACTATGGCGCGCTGTTCCTCGGGCCGCGCACCAACGTCGCCTATGGCGACAAGGTGATCGGCACCAACCATACGCTGCCCACCATGAAGGCGGCGCGCTACACCGGCGGTCTGTGGGTCGGCAAGTTCCTCAAGACCTGTACCTGGCAGATCGTCGAGAGCGACGAGGCCTCGGCGCTGGTCGGCGAATATGCCTCGCGCCTCTCGATGCTCGAAGGCTTCGCCGGCCATGCCGAGCAGGGCAATATCCGCGTGCGTCGCTATGGCGGGCGCAACGTCCCCTATGGCACGGCGGCGAGCCCAAAGGCGGCTGCCGAGTAAGATGAGCCTGCCACGCACCCCCAGCATCCGGCTCGACGGCAAGCGCGCCCTGGTGACGGGCGGCACGCGCGGCATCGGGCTGGGCGCTGCGGTGGCACTGGCTGAAGCCGGTGCGGCGGTGACCATCACCGCGCGCACTGCCGCCGATGTCGAGGCGGTGGCGGCAGAGATGCGAGCCGCCGGACTTGCGGTCGAAGGCGCGGCGCTCGATGTCACCGACACCCCGGCGTTCAGGACGTTCGTTGCGGCGGCGGCGCCATTCGACATTCTCGTCAACAGCGCCGGCGGCGCCCGGCACGGCGATTTCCTCGCCGTTTCGGAAGCCGATTTCGATGCGGTGGCCGACCTCAACCTCAGGGCGTTGCTGTTCGTCTCGCAGGCGGTGGCGCAACGGCTGGTCGAAGCGGGCAAGCCCGGCTCGATCATCCATGTCTCCTCCCAGATGGGCCATGTCTCGGCGCCGCGCCGGGCCGTCTATTCGGCCACCAAGTTTGCGGTGGAAGGCCTGAGCAAGGGCATGGCGATCGAGCTCGGACCACACAATATTCGCGTCAACACGATCTGCCCCACCTTCATCGAAACCGAGATGACGGCGAAGGGCCTCTCCGATCCGGCGTTTCGGCGCTGGGTGCTGGAAAAGATCAAGCTGGGGCGGCTGGGGCGGATCGAGGACATCATGGGGCCGGTGGTTTTTCTCGCCTCCGACTGGGCCGCCATGATCACCGGGTCGGCACTGATGGTGGATGGCGGATGGACGGCGGAATAACCAAGAAGACGCCCGTCACCTCGTCGCAGGTGGCCGAACATGCCGGCGTCAGCCAGTCGGCGGTGTCGCGCACCTTCACGCCCGGCGCATCGATTTCGCCCAAGACCCGCGCCAAGGTACTGGCCGCCGCCAAGGAGCTGGGCTATCGGCCCAATGCCATCGCCCGCTCGCTGATCACCAACCGCTCGCGCATCATCGCCGTGGTGATGGCCTACCTCGAGAACCTGTTCTACCCCGACGTGCTCGAGGAACTGGGCCGCCGGCTCTCGGCCGAGAACTACCACATGCTGCTGTTCACCGGTTTCAAGGACCGCGACAGCGACCCGGTGTTCGACCAGCTGATGCAGTATCGCGTCGATGGCATCATCCTCGCCTCCACGTCGCTGAGCTCCGAGCTCGCCGCCGAATGCGCCGTCGCCGGCATCCCGGTAGTGCTGTTCAACCGCACCACCGAGCGCGACGAGACGTCCTCGGTCACCACGCGCAACCGCGAAGGCGGCCGGCTGCTCGGCGAGTTCCTCGTCGCCGGCGGGCACAGGAGTTTCGGCTACATCGCCGGGCTCGAGAACTCCTCCACCAATCGCGATCGCTTCGGCGGTTTCCGCGAGGCGCTCGAAGCGCACGGCATCACCGATATCGCGGTGCGGACCGGCAACTATTCGCGCCTCGAGGCCGAAGCCGCAGCGCGTGAACTGCTTGCCCTGCCCCGGCGGCCCGAAGCGATCTTCGTTGCCAACGACCACATGGCGGTGGCGGTGATGGATGTGGCCCGGCACGAGTTCGGCCTCACCATCCCCGACGATCTCTCGCTGGTCGGCTATGACGATGTCGGCCCGGCCCGCTGGCCCAGCTACGATATCACCTCGGTGACCCAGCCGATCGGCCCAATGGTCGAAGCCACGGTCGATATCCTGATGGACCAGATCCACTCGGGCGAAATCGAGCCGCAACACAAGATCCTGCCCGGCGAGCTGATCGTCCGCAGCTCTTCGCGGCTGCCCAGGACCGGCATCGTCGAAATCGACGGCCAGCGCGTCTACCGCCCGGAGCGCGCCACATGAACCCCGCTTTGCCGGCGCGCGCTGTGCATACGAATGCATCCGAAAAGGAAAGGATATTCCAATGAGCGAATGGACCCAGGAGGCGATGGAAAAGCGCCTCGTCCGCTATGCCGATCTCAAGGGCCTCCGCAACGCCTTCATCGATGCCCGCACACCGGGCTCCGACCGCAAGGAGAACTTCACCATCATCGGGCCGGGCGTCTCCGAGAACAAAGCCCAGGTGGTGCACATTCCCGAGGCGCATGGCTTCAATTTCGGCGCGGCGCGCCAGCCCTTCGGCTGCACCAACTCGCAACACAGCCACCTGACCGCCGAGACCTTCCTCGTCCATACCGGCAAATGGCGCTTCGTCTTCGGCGCCAACAAGGATGAGGGCTATCTCGATGTCGAGCCGGGCGATGTGGCGACCGTGCCGACCCATATGTTCCGCGGCTTCGAAAAGCGCGACGAGGGCACCGGCTTCCTCGCCGTGGTGCTCGGCCATGACGATCCGGGCAAGGTCGTCTGGGCTCCCTCGGTGTTCAAGATGGCCGAGGATTTCGGCCTGAAGCTGCTGAAGGGCGGCAAGCTGATCGACACGACCCTGGGCGAAAAGGTCCCCGAAGGCGCCGAAATGGAGCAGCCGCCCGATGCGGCCAAGCTCAGGGAACTGGCCACCCCGCCAATGTCCGAGCTGGCAAGATACGCCATAAAGGCCGCCGACATGCGCGCCAACCCCAACTCGCCGCTGGCCGGCGAAGGTGTCGAGGAAGCCGCGTTGATCGGCGACGTCGATGCCGCCGACGGCTTTGCCGCCGGCCCGATCATCGGCCATTGGCAGCACGGTTTCGCCCTCCGGCGGTTGAAACTTGAAACCGGGGCCAGCATCCCCGCCCATGCCCGCTCGGAACAGGAAGTGATCTTCGTCCAGTCCGGCACGCTCGAGTTCAGTTGGGATGGCGGCACGCTGATCCTCGGCGCGGGCGACACGCTGACCGTGCCGATCGGGCTGATGCACACCTACCGCAACCCGGCTTCCGCCGACGCCATCGCCTTCGTCATCCGCGGCGCCGCGGCGCCCGCCGCCCCGGTCTTCGCGGCGGCCCAGGCGGCGGAATAGGAGGAGCCAATGCCGGCGATCAGTGCCGAAACCCTGGCGCTGCTGCGCCGCAACGACACCCCGACCGTCTGCAATGCGCTCGAGCATGTGATGGGCGGCCGCACCGCCGAGGGCTTTACCAAAAGCCCGACGGTGTGCGCCGACCCTGGCCTGCCGCCGGTCGTCGGCTTCGCCCGCACCGCCAAAATCCGCGCCTCCTCGCCGGCCCACAAGCCCGCGGCCGAGGTGCGGGCGCTGCGCATGGCCTATTACGAGTATGTTTCGGCCGGCGCCGGGCCCAACGTCGTGGTGATCGAGGATACCGACTGGCCGCACTGCATCGGCGGCTTCTGGGGCGAAATGCAGGTGGCCCAGCACAAGGGCCTCGGCCTCGCCGGCACCCTGACCAACGGCGTGCTGCGCGACCTCGGTATGCTCGACCCCGGCTACCAGGTGATCGCCGGCTCGGTCGGCCCCAGTCACGCCTTCGTCCACGTCACCGACCTCGATGTTCCCGTGACGGTATTCGGCATGGCGGTAAAACCCGACGACCTGATCCACGCCGACCGCCACGGCGCCGTGGTGATCCCGGCCCAGCACATCGAGGCCATGCCGGCCGCGATCGATATCGTGGTGCGCAAGGAACAGCCGATCCTCAAGGCAGCAAGGGCGCCGGGCTTCACGGTGGAGAAGCTGCGAGCGGCGTGGGCGGAGGCGGATGGGATACGCTGAAGCCGGCAGTCGGCGGACCTCTCCCGCTTGCGGGGGAGGGGGACCACGCTTTAGCGTGGTGGAGGGGGAGCCCCACGCACCGGCCTATTCCTGTCCCCTACGCGCGGAGCTGATCTTGCGGGCACCGGACTTCATTCGCGAGCGGGCAAAAAACCTGCGGCGCGTCATGACGCAGCCTGAACGCATCCTTTGGTTCCTGCTCCGCCGCCAGAACCTGCACTTCCGCCGTCAGCACCCGATCGGACCGTACATCCTCGATTTCTACTGCGCTGCGGCAAAGCTCTGCGTCGAGGTGGATGGCCCGGTGCATGATGAGCAGCCTGAGCGCGACCAGCGACGGACGGCATGGCTGGCGAAGGAAGGAATCCGCGTGCTCAGGTTCTCGGCGGAGGACATCCAGGAGAGGTCTGCGGCGGTGCTGGCGACTATCGACAGCGCGGCGCGCGAGGCCAGGAGCGCTCCCAGCGTGGGGCTCCCCCCTCCCACCGCCTGACGGCGGTCCCCCCTCCCCCGCAAGCGGGAGAGGGCTTCCCGACTGCAAGCACAGAGTGGGCAGTCGGCGAACCTCTCCCGCTTGCGGGGGAGGGGGACCAGCCGACAGGCTGGTGGAGGGGGGAGCCCCACGCACCGGCCTTGCCTACCCCCCTACCCCTGCATCCGATCGAGCCGCAGCTGTGCCGCCCGCCTGTGCCCCTCGAGCGTCTCGCTGGCGCTCTGGCGGGCGGCCGGCGGCGCCACCGCCTTCACCCCGCGTTCGTCGAGCCACTGGTGCGTGGCGATCTTCACATAGGCGCCGACCCATAGCCCGCCGGTATAACGCCCTGCCCCCATGGTGGGCAGCGTGTGGTTGGTGCCGACGCATTTGTCGGAATAGACCACGCTCGCCAGTTGCCCAATGAACAGCGAGCCGTAGTTGCGGAGCTTTTTTGCCATCGCCTGCGGATCGGCCGTGTGGACCTGCAGGTGCTCGGCCGCGACGTGGTCGGAATAGGCGATGAGCGCCGCCTCGTCGTCGCAGACGACGATCTCGCCATAGTCGCGCCACGCCACCCCGGCCACCGGGGCAGTGGAGAGCGTTGCGAGCTGGCGCTCGACTTCGGCGAGCGTCGCCTCGGCCAGCGCCCGGTCGGTGGTGATCAGCCCGACGCGGGTGCGCACATCGTGCTCGGCCTGCGCCAGCATGTCGGTGGCGATCATTTCGGCGTCGCCCGTCGCATCGGCGACGATGAAGATCTCCGACGGGCCGGCGAGCTGGTCGATGCCGACCGGGCCGAATACCTGGCGCTTGGCCTCGTTGACGAAGGCATTGCCCGGCCCGACGATCTTGTTGACCGCCGGCACGCTCTCGGTGCCATAGGCCATGGCGGCAATGGCCTGCGCCCCGCCGATGCGGAAAATGCGGTCGGCGCCCGAGAGGTGGCAGCCGGCGATCATCGCCCGGTGGGCATTGGGCGGCAGGCAGGCGATCACCTCGTCGACGCCCGCCACCTTGGCCGGCACGATGGTCATGATCGGTGCCGAGAGCAGCGGATAGCGCCCGCCCGGCACGTAGCAGCCGACCCGCTCGATCGGGATGACGCGATGGCCAAGATGCACCCCCGGCAGCGTCTCGATTTCGAGCGGCAGGATGGTCGAAAGCTGGGCCTCGGCGAAGCGGCGCACATTGGCGATGGCGAACTCGGTATCGGCGCGGGTCTGCGGATCGAGTTCGGCCAACGCTGCCTCGCGCTCGGCCGCCGTCACCTCGAACACCTCGACTTCGGCCTTGTCGAACTTGAGGCTGTACTCACGCACCGCGGCGTCGCCGCGCTCGCGCACATTGGCGATGATCTCGCTGACCAGCGCCTCGACCGGCGCATTGTCGCTCACCTGGTTGCGCGAGGGCGCCTTGACGAAGCTGATGCCCTGAGGCGCGCGGGTTGAATCGGACATGGGCTAGCGGCCTCCGGTATGAAGGAAAAGCTGGGTTTTGCTGGTGTTTCGAACCTTGCCGGTTCGTCGCAGAAACCTCTTGCATACGTATGCACTATTTGCCAGTGTTTTCTTCGCTGATGCCGGTCGGCCTTTCGTAGGACCACCGATCGGCTGACGCCGACCCGAAAGAACCGATGCCAACGGCCCTGCTCCAGAGTTCCGAGATTTACCGCGCTTTGAGCCTCATCGCGCACCGGAGCGGCTTTGCCGCTAGGATGGTGCGATGACGACAGCCGGCGCGCCCCTGCTGATGTTGCCCGGAACGCTCTGCGACGAGCGGGTGTTCGCCGCCGCGACTTCGGGGCTTGGCCGGCAGCGCTACACCGTGGCGATGGCCGGTGAAGTGAGCGCGCCACAGATGGCGCAGCGGGTGCTGGAACTGGCGCCGCCCCGCTTTGCCCTGGTCGGCTTTTCGCTCGGCGCCATTGTCGGCCTCGAGGTGGCGGCCCAGGCGCCCGAACGGCTCGAACGCCTCGCGCTCATCGGCTGCAACGCCCGCGCCATGCCGGCCGAACGTATTGCACCGCGCCGCGCCAGCGTCGGCAAGGCTGCCGCGCACGGCACGGCCAGCTACATCGCCGATGTCTGGGACCTTTCGGTGCCCGCCTGGCGCCGCGACGATCTCGGGCTTCGCGCCGAGCTCGAGGCCATGGCTGCCGGCACGCTGCTCGCCACCTTCGAGGAGCAGATCGAAATCTCGATCAATCGGGCCGACCGGCGGGGTGGCCTTTCTGCCATCGCCGTGCCGACACTCGTCGCCTGCGGCGCCGAGGATCGCGTCTGCCCGCCCGAGCTCAGCCGCGAGATCGCCGACGCCATTCCTGGCGCCCACCTCGCCATTGTCGAGCGCGCCGGCCACTACCTCACTCTCGACCAACCCGAAATCACCGGGCGGCTGCTGGCCGAATGGCTCGCCGCCCCTGCCCCACCCCAGAGCATCGCCTCCAAGGAGTTCTCATGAGCGACGACGACAAGGCCAAGACGGCCCGCATTTCCCGCATCGACAGCCCCAAGGAGCAGGTGCTGCAGGTGGAGCGCCGCGATTACCCGGAGCTGGCGCCGACCGACCGGCCGCGCAGCCAGTCGCTCGAGGGTTTCGACGAGGTCTATACCGACATCGTCGATTACATCGTGCGCTGCACCCACAAGATCTGGGACGAGCGCGATATCGGGCTGATCTACACCCACTACACCCATAACTGCGTGCTCTACGGCACCATGGGCACCATCTACAACCGCGAGGACGTGGTGCGCGACACCATCCAGCGGCTGGTGAGCTTCCCCGAGCGCCGCGGCATGGCTACCCAGGTGATCTGGAACGGCAACGACAAGGACGGGTTCTACACCTCGCACCTCGTCACCGGCTCGGGCCGCCACACCCAGTTCGGCCATCTCGGCCAGCCGACCGGCCGGCCCTTCGTGTCGCGGACCATTGCCGACTGCATGATCCTTCGCAACAAGATCTACCGCGAGTGGGTGGTGGCCGACACCGCGGCGATCATCCGCCAGCTCGGGCTCGATCTCGACGCCTTCGCGCTGCGCTTTGCCAAGGCGGCGCTCGACCGCGGCCAGGCCAACCTCGATATCGGCGAGAACCGGCGCCTGCTCGGCCAGTATCCGCCCGAGACCGAGGCCGACACCTCGATCGCCAATAACGACCTCGAAGCCGAGACGCTGCGCTGGACCCACGAGGTGTTCAACAAGCGCATGTTTGGCAAGATCAGCGAGGTCTACGCCCCCACCGTGCAGTATCACGGCCCCAACATGAAGGAACTCTACGGCGTTGCCGCGGTGATCCACCAGCATCTGGGTCTCGTCGGCTCGCTCCCCGACGCCGCCTACATGCCGCAATATATCTGCTCGGTGCCAAGCGAAGAGGGCGGCACCAAGGTCGCCGTACGCTGGATCATCGAGGGCCATCACCTCGGCTACGGCATCCTCGAAAGCCTCGGCGAACACCCCACCGGCAAGCGCGTGCAGGTGATGGGCATGACCCACTACCACTACAAGAACGGCAAGATCGTCGACGAGTGGAACGTCTATGACGAGCTGAGCCTGCTCACCCAGGTGAAACTGGCGCAGCTGACGGATGCGCCGAAGGCGGAACCGCTCTGAGGCCGACTGAGAGAGAGCTCGTTTAACATCCAACGCTTCAGTCGGCGAACCTCTCCCGTTTACGGGGGAGGGGGACCGCGTGCAGCGCGGTGGAGGGGGGAGCCCCACGAGTGGAGCTCCCCTTCGGTTCCTGTGCTTTGGCACCCAGGGCGGGGCTTTGTGGTGACCGCAAGGTAAGTTCCGTGCGTGGGGCTCCCCCCTCCACCAGCCTTCGGCTGGTCCCCCTCCCCCGCAAGCGGGAGAGGTTCGCCGACTGCGGGTACTGAGCTGCCTCCGCTGCCTACCGTAGCAGCCCCTCGTACATATCCCCGATCCGCTCGATCTCGAACTCCGCCGCCCTGCCCTTGAGCAGCGCCGGATCGGTGGGCTTGTCGAGCATCGCGGCCATTGCCCCCGCCAGCGCTTCGGCATCGCCGACCGGCACCAGCGCGCCGTATGTTCCGTCGGCGAGAATTTCGCGCGGGCCGTGCGGGGCGTCGGTGGAGACCACCGGCACGCCGGCCGCCATGGCCTCGATCAGCACGTTGCCGAACCCTTCGCTGGTCGAGCTCAGGGCGAACAGGTCCGCAGCGGCATAGCAGGCCATGGGGTCGTTCACGTAGCCTGCGAACAAGACCTTCGAAGCGATTCCAAGGGTTCGGCTTTCCGCCTCGAGCTCGCCCAGCATCGGCCCCTCGCCGAACAGCACGAGGCGCGCCGGACGCGATTGCAGCAGCCTCGCAAAGGCGCGGAGCAGGGTCTTGTGATCCTTCACTCCGACCAGCCGGCCCGCCGTGGCGATCACCGGCCCATGCCCCAGCGCCGCGAGTTCGGCCTGCCACGGATAGTTCACCGCGGGCCGCTGGAGAGCGGGAGGCAAGGGGTTGTAGATCACCGCGACCTTCTCGGCAGCAATGCCGCGCGCTGCGATATCGCGCCCCACCCCCGCGGATACCGCGATGGCCCTGGTGGCGCGGGCCGCCACGAGCCCCGCGAGCAGCACCGCGATCTTCGAGCCGAAATCGTTCGAGGGGATGCCGGCCGCAGCGTGAAAGCTCGGAAAGAACTTCGCCTTGCTGAAGCCGAGGCTGAGCGCCAGTGCGGTGATCAGGTTGGCGAATTCCGGCCCGCTGAACACCGCATCGGGCTTGAGCCGCCGGTAGAAGCTGGCGCTGCGCCTGAGCCCGCTGAGCGTTGCGGGCTTCCCAAACCCCTCGCCGTAGATCGGCATGCCGAGGTCGACCAGCTTGACGTCGTCGGCGCGCAACGCGGCGTTCGGCCCCTCGCTGTTCCAGACGAACAGCGTCACCTCATGGCCGCGCCGCGCCATTTCGTTGGCCATCAGCACGAAGACGCGCTCGGCGCCGCCGCCCCGACAGCTCGGGACGTGGAAGACGAGGCGCGGCATCGGCTCAGCGGGCGGCCGAAGCCACGCGCCGGCGCCTGGGCTGCCTGAGGTCGCGGATCATGCCGATGAGCACCGCGATCAGGAGGCCGAGGGCAAAGCCACCGACCGCCCCTGCCCCCAGCATCACCACGGTGCGCGGCGGCCACGAGCGGGCAGCCGGCGGCACGGCGGTGGAGATGACGCGCACATTGGTGGTGTCGAGCTGCTCGCGCTCCGTCACCTGGCGGGCCCGGCTGAGGAAGGCCTCGTAGATAGTGGATTTCGAGGTGGCGTCGCGCTCGAGTTCGCGCAGCGTCACCAGCGCCTCGTTGTCGCTGAACACATCGGTCTTGAGCTCATCGGCCTTGGCGGCGAGCGCCGCGGCGGCGGTCTTGGCCTCATCGAGCGACACCTTGGCGGCGGCGACGATGCGGCCGATCTCGGCCTCGAGCTGCGCGTTGACCGCGGCGAGCTCGGTGTTGAGCCGGACGATGGTAGGGTGGCGCGGACCATAGACCATCGACTGCGCATCGAGCTGCTGGCGCAGCGCGCCGGCCGAGGCGCGCAGCGTCGTCAGCGCACCCGAAGCCTGGGTGTCGGCAGTGGTGGCATTGCGGCCTGCCGCCACCAGCTCGTCATAGCTCGACTGCGCAGCGATGACGCGCGATTGCGCCTCGACCACCTGCTGGTTGAGCTGTGCCATGGTCTGCGTGTTGACCAGTTCGCCCGCGGAAGTGGCGAGATTGTTGTCGCGCTTATAGGCCTCGACCTTTTCCTCGGCGACTTTCACGGCGCTCTTGAGTTCATCGAGCCGGTCGTTGAGCGCCGCGGCGGTGCGGCCGGCGCCATCGGCTTCTGCCGTCGCCAGTTCCGCCTTGAACGCATCGACGATCGCCGAGGAAATGGCGATCGACTTGTCGGCGCTTTCCGACGAGACGCTGAGCGTTGCAACGAACGACTTTTCGTCGGCCTTGGTGCCGACGCGCTTCGACAGCGCCGAAAGCGCCGCGAGCCGCGGGTCGGCTTCTTCTTGCTTGCTTGCCGGCAGCAGCGAAGCGAGCAGGCCCGGCGTCGGATCGTAGAATTCCTTGTCGGCGACGAGGTTGAGCTTGTCGACGACGCGCGCCAGCACATTGCCCGACGTGAGCACGCGCAGCTTGCTGCCGGCATTGAGCAGCGCGTTATCCACCTGCCCCGGCTGCTGGAACAGATCGTCGCTGACCACCTGCAGGTTCGCCGGATCGATCAGGATATCGGTGGAAACAGTGTACTTGGCCGGGCTCAGCACCGCATAGGCGCCGCCCGCCATCGCCCCGAGCCCTGCCAGCGCCACCGAAGCGAGCAGGCCCTTCCTGAGCCAGACGAAAATCCGCCCGAGATCGAGTTCGAGGAAATCGCCGATCTTGCCCAGCGTCACCGTCTGCACCGGTTCGGGCTCACGCGCCGGCGGCGCGACGATCTCGTCATTGGCAGCCCGCCCGCCCAGCCGCGCAAAGGCGCGAGCACCGGAAGTGGGGCTCTGGGGATGCGGCGCGTCGGTCAGCAAAGCCATGGCGTTAACATCTCGTTGGGAAAGTGGCCTGTCGTTAGGGCTTTATATACCAGTGCCCGCCGCGCGCTCCCGGAATGGGTTTTCTTGGTAAATCCCGGGGGTGGAGGGGTCGGCGCGGGCCTGGCCCTCGGCAGTCGGCAGTCGGCGGTCGGCAGTCGGCAGTAGGCAGTCGGCAGTCGGCAGTCGAACGGCTAACCTGCCTACTGCCTACTGCCTACTGCCTACTGCCGACTGCCGACTGCCTGCATCCAGGTTGCTCACCCGCAGCTGTCCACCACCTCGAGCCGGCCAACCCGGCTCAGCGTGTGGATGCCGGTGGGGGCCCAGGCCGTGCCGGGAACCACCGGCTGCACCGGGCCGAACTGCACATCGTCATCGCTCAGCACCAGCAGTTCGGCGATGCCCAGCCCGCCGCCATAGGTTTCGGTGCCATCCTGCAGCGGCAGGAAGGTGCGGCCATCCGGGTTGACGATGAACGGCCCGCCCGGCCGCGCGGCGCCCCGATCGATGAGGATCGGGTTCAGCCGGTGCGGGGCCCACGGGCCGGCCAGCGCCCTGGCGGAATAGGCCACCATGGTGTCGGACGCGCTGCCCTGCCCGCGCTGTTCGGTGCCGATCAGCCAGAACCGATCGTCGCGGACGAGCAGCGTCATGTCGTTGAGCTTCCTGCCCGCCACCAGCACCGCCTCGCGCACCCAGTTATGCGGGAACTGCTCGGCCCGGTAGAGCACCAGCTCGTTGCTGCAGCTCGACTCGGGGATCATGTAGACCTCGCCATCATGGGCGAAGACCTGCGGATAGCTGAGGTGGTGCGGCGCCTCGAGCACCGGGCGCGGCGTCTCGATGCTGCCATCGGCGCGGCACTCGGCTACCGAGATGATGCCGCGGCCGAGCGCATAGGGATACTCTTCGACGAACAGGTAGAGCCGCTCCTGCCACTCGAACACGAAGGGATCGGCATAAAAGCGCTGCCCGTCATCGGCGAGTTCGACGAACGGCGGACCGGATTCGGATTGGCGGAGGGTTTCGGCGAGTCCCGGCCCTTCGATGAGCCGATGTGCGGTACGCCAGTAGAACGGCCGCTTGCCGCTGAGCCGCCGCGCTGCCCGCCGGCCGAGCCCGGCGATGAGGTGCGGCAGGTAGCGCCGGAGCAGGTCGCCACCATGGCGCTGCGGTGCTGCAGCCACCGGTGCGGCGAGCGGCAGGAGCTTGCCGGCGGCAAAGCGGGTGACGGCGCTTTCGAGCAGCGTCACCGCCCCGGCGCAGAGATCGGAGGCAGCGCGGCTGAGCCAGATGCGGTCGCCCAGCATCGGCCGGCCCTCGGCGACGGCGACGCCGTTGAGCCGCGCCGTCAGCACCGGCCGGGCCCCGCCCGCCAGCATCGCCGCAAGGCCTGCCTGAAGGTCGCGCTGGCCATCGAAATCCACCGTCAGCACCGGCGCATGGCCCTCTGCGCTGCAGCCGCTGAGATCGATGGTGAGGTCGGGCTTGCCGTCGCCCACCCGCTCGGCCAGCGGCGCCGAGGCCCGCGCCAGCGAGCCCGGCGCGCGGGCCTGCTCGAGCCCGAGGACAAAGTCCAGCGCCTGGGAGCGCCGCCCTGCCCCATTGACCTGCCGCACCGCGATGCGGTGCCCGGCGGCGCCGAGTCGCGCAAATAACTCGGCCTGCCAGGCACGAGCAGTTGAAGTCTCAACAATGATTAAAATTGTAATCAAATTGATACTGCCATGATTTGGCCTTGGATGTGGCCTGTAGCGCGCCCTGGGGCAGGGTACAAACGGCGAAGCAGATCGAGGTAAACGCGATTTCGGTGTTAATCATAGCTTAAGAGTTAAGGCGACCAGCGGGTACAGACGGGAGTATGTGCTGCTGCATGAACGCGCAAATGAACGCGGACACTTCGTATTGCGGTGCGACATGAATTTCCACTCCCCTCGTGAACGTCCCCGGCGGCAGCGGCTGCTCATCGTGTTCGGTACCCGCCCGGAAGCGCTGAAGTGCTTCCCCGTGGCCCAGGCGGCGCTCGCGAGCCCCTATTTCGACACCCAGATCTGCGTCACCGCCCAGCACCGCGAAATGGTCGACCAGGTGATCGCGCTCACCGGCCTGCCGGTCGATTACGATCTCGATGTCATGTCGCCGGGCCAGACCCTGTTCGACGTGACGTCGAAGGTGCTGCTCGGCATGGCCGAGGTGCTGGATCAGGCCAAGCCCGATATCGTCATGGTGCAGGGCGACACCACCACCGCCATGACCGCGGCGCTCGCCGCCTTCTACAAACGCATCCCAGTCGCCCATATCGAGGCGGGGCTCCGCAGCCACAATATCGATAGCCCCTTCCCCGAGGAGCTGAACCGGCTGATCGCCGGCAACATCGCCACCTGGCATTTCGCCCCCACCATCGAGGCGCGCGACAACCTCGTCGCCGAGGGCAAGGATCCCTCGCGCATCTTCGTCACCGGCAACACGGTGATCGATACGCTGCTGCATTTTTCCGGCACGCTGGACAAGGACGCCCGGCTCAGCGCCGAGCTTGCCGCCCGCTTCCCGTTTCTTGATTCAACAAGGAAGCTGATCCTCGTAACCGGCCATCGGCGCGAGAATTTCGACGGCGGCATCGAGCGCATCTGCACAGCGCTCAAGGTGCTGGCGACGCGCGGCGACGTGCAGATCGTCTATCCGGTCCACCCCAACCCGAACGTGCGCAACGTCGTCGGCGCGGCGCTGGGCGGGGTGCCCAATATCCACCTGATCGATCCGCAGGATTACCTGCCGTTCCTGTACCTCCAGAAGCAGAGCTACCTGGTGCTGACCGATAGCGGCGGCGTGCAGGAAGAAGCGCCCTCGCTCGGCAAGCCCGTTCTGGTGATGCGCGAAAACACCGAGCGCCCAGAAGGCGTCGCCGCCGGCACGGCCCGCCTGGTCGGCACCGATATCGCCGAGATCGTACAGAACGCCACTCGCCTGCTGGACGACCCGGCCGCCTATCGCGGCATGGCTGAAACGCACAACCCCTATGGCGACGGCCGGGCCAGTGCCCGGATCGTCGAGGAGCTATCGCGGCATGTCTGAGATGAAGATGATCAAGACCGTTTCCGTTATCGGCATGGGCTATATCGGCCTGCCCACCTGCGCGGTGTTTGCGAGCCGTGGGCTCGAGGTGATCGGCATCGACGTCAACCCGTCGGTGGTCGAAAAGGTCAACCGCGGCGAGATCCACATCGTCGAGCCCGATCTCGACGGGCTGATCCAGAAGGTGGTGGCGAACGGCAAGCTCCGCGCCTCGACCACGCCCGAACCGGCTGATGCCTTCGTCATCGCCGTGCCCACCCCGATCACCGAGGACCACAAGCCCGACATCACCTATGTGCTGTCGGCGGCCCAGTCGATCGCCCCGGTGCTGAAGGCGGGCGACCTGGTGGTGCTGGAATCGACCTCCCCGGTCGGCACCACCCGCACCATGACGGCGCTGCTCGCCGAGCTCCGCCCCGACCTGAGCTTCCCGCTGGCCGCCGGCGAGGATGCCGACGTGCTGGTGGCCTACAGCCCCGAGCGCGTGCTGCCGGGCAAGGTCCTGACCGAGCTCACCAACAACGATCGTTCGATCGGCGGGCTGTCGAAGCGCGCCTCGGCGCGCGCCGTCGAGCTCTATTCGAGCTTTGTCGCCGGCGACCTGTTCATCACCTCGGCCGAAAGCGCCGAGCTGGTGAAGCTGACCGAGAACGCCTTCCGCGACGTCAACATCGCCTTCGCCAACGAGCTGGCGGCAGTGTGCCAGGATCTCGGGCTCAACGTCTGGGAAGTGATCGAGCTCGCCAACCGCCACCCGCGCGTCAACATCCTGCAGCCCGGTCCCGGCGTCGGCGGCCACTGCATCGCGGTCGACCCCTACTTCATCATCGACGCCGCGCCCAACAGCACGAGGCTGATGAGCTCGGCCCGCCGCATCAATTCGGATCGCCCCTTCGCCGTGGTGCGCGATATCGAGGCGGAGCTCGATCCTGAAAAGCCGCAGACCGTCGCCTGCCTCGGCCTGAGTTTCAAACCCAATATCGACGACGTGCGCGAGAGCCCGGCAGTCGAGGTGGTGAAGCTCCTCGCCGAGGTGCCCAACATCAAGCTGATTGCCGCCGAGCCGCATATCGGGGCCCTGCCGCGCGAGCTCGAGGGCAAGGGAATCGTCTTCACCGATGCGCTCAGCGCCATCGACAAGGCCGATATCGTGGTGCTGCTGGTCGACCACCGCCAGTTCGGGCTGATCGACCCCGAAGCGCTGGCCGACAAGAAGCTGATCGATACACGGGGCCTCTGGACCTGGCGCAAGGCCAAGAAGCCCGATGCCCGCATCGAGGGCAAGAAAGCCCGCGAGGATCGCCAGCGCGGCTTCCCGCTCCGCCGCGTTACGGATCGCGCCGCATGAGCGAGGGCACCCAGACCTGGAGCGAGCACCCGTTGCTCGCCGACCGGCGCCGGGAGTTTCTCGGCGCGCCCATGCATGCGCTGACCATGCCCGAGACGCTGGCCCTCGCCAATGAGGCGATGGCCAACCGCCGGCCGCTGCACCACACCGTGGTGAACGTCGCCAAGCTCGTGAACATGAAGCAGAACGCCGAGCTGCGCGAAGATGTGGCCAGCGCCGACCTGATCAATGTCGATGGCGCCGGGGTCGTCTGGGGCGCCCGGCTCTGCGGCGTCGCGCTGCCCGAGCGGGTGGCCGGCGTCGACATCATGACCAACCTCTTCGCGCTCTGCGCCAGGAACGGCTACCGGCCCTATCTGCTCGGCGCCGAACCGCATGTGCTGCAGGCGGTCGACCTGCAGCTCGCCAAGGATTACCCCGACCTGGTGGTCGCCGGCATGCACGATGGCTACTTCAAGCCCGAGGACGAGGCGGCCGTGGTAGCGGCGATCAATGCCAGCAGGGCCGATTGCCTGTTCGTCGCCATGCCGACGCCGCGCAAGGAGCGGTTCCTGAAGCAGTATCGCGACGTGCTGACCCCCAGTTTCGTCATGGGCGTGGGCGGCAGCTTCGACGTCTATGGCGGCAAGGTCGCCCGCGCCCCGCTGCTGGTGCAGAAGCTCGGCCTCGAGTGGCTGTTCCGCATCGCCCAGGAACCCCGCCGCCTGTGGCGCCGCTACTACGAAACCAATACCGCCTATGTCGGGCTGCTGTGGCGCGAACTGCGCGAACGCCGCCGCTCGGTGTAAGGCCTGGGGAGCGAGGGGCCCGTGCTTGGGGGAGCACGGGCCCCTCGGGCTTTTTGCCTGATTGATAGAGACGGCCCCCTCCCGGCCTCCCCCATAAAGGGGGAGGTGAAGAGTCGAGGCTCTGTCTTCGATCGTGCCTGACGAACCAGCGGGGCACCTCCCCCTTTATGGGGGAGGATGGGAGGGGGCCGTCTGCCGATGGAAGGCAGCCCGCCTAAACCATCCCCAGCCTGGCCCGCACCTTCCCCGCCAGCGCCCGCGTTTCAGCCGGGTGCAGCAGCGATTGCAGGCCGAAAAACACCAGGGTCCCGGCCACGCCGCCCACCGCCAGCTTGAACAGCGGCCAGGCTCCGCCGAAGAGCGCGCTCGCCGTCCAGGCGGCGAGGCCGGTGGCGGCGGCGACGCCGAGTGACACCGCCAGATCGGCCCAGGGCACCGGCACCGGGGTGAGGCGGTGGCTGATGCTGGCCGAGGCGATGAGCCCGGCGAGCGTGCCGCCCAGCAGCGACAGCGCCGCCCCGGTTTCCGCCCAGGCGGGGATCAGCAGCAGCGACAGCCCGATGGTCACGACCGAACCGGGCACCAGCGCCGCCATCAGCAGCCACGGCTTCTTGTGGGCATGAAAGACGTTCTGGAACACGAAGGTGGTGACGTTGGCGCTGAGCACGCTGAGCGCGATGATGGGGAAGAGCGTCCCCAGGTCCCGGTGATAATCGGCCGGCAGCAGCACGCCGCCGATCTCGGTGGAGAGCGCGATCAGCAAGGCGACGATCGGGAAGGTGAGCCGCGCCATCAGGGCCATCTGGTGGCCGAGGAAGCGCCCGGCAGCTTCAGGACCCTCGGTGTCGAACCTGCTCACCATCTCTGGGAAGGCGCCCATGTTGATGGCGTTGGCGATGGTATCGATCGGCTGGCGGGCCAGCGCATAAACCGCGGCGAACACCGCCACCGCCCCTGCATCGTAATAGAGCTTCAACAGCACCCGTTCGGCGCTGTTGAGCCCGAAGCTGACAATGGCGGCGGCGACCAGCGGGATGCCGAGCGCGAACAGTTCGCGATGGGTGAAGCGCGATGGCCCGGCAACCACATGGCGGCGCGCCAGCCCCAGCGCGATGCCGCCGGCAATCAGCACCCCCAGGCTCGAGGCCAGCGACACCCAGAGGAACGAGCCGTGAATGAGAACGATCGCCGCCACCGCCAGCACCAGTTGCAGCACGGCGCGCAGGAACTCGAGCAGCGAATAGGCCGAGTGACGCTGCTGCATCTGCAAGAGCGTCAGCGCGAAGCGGCTGAGCGAGCCGACCGCCAGGTAAGTGCCGACGGCAATGGTGAAATCGGCCCAGCGCTCCGGCGCCACCAGCGCCGAGCCGGCGGCCGAGACGAGAAGCCCCAGGAGCGTCGTCACCACCAGCACGCGGGCCGCAAGCTTGACGCTGCCGGTGCTGATCTCGCCCTTGCCGCCGAGCCGCAGGAGCGCGATGCGCAGCCAGCTGCTGACGGCGGAATCGGTGAGTTCGCCCATCGTCACCACCAGGGTGAGCAGGCCATATTCGGTCTGGTCGATCAGCCGCGTGGCGATCACCAGCATCAACAGCGCCGAAAGGCGCGTCAGGAGGATCGCCGGGGCATAAAACAGGGTCGAGCGGAGCAGCACGTCACATACCTTCATCATCCCCGAGGCATGCAACTGCATCCCCGGGCATTTCAGCCCCCTGCCCCTTTGGGTGCCTCCCCCCTGAGGCGCTCCTTGCGCCCCGGAGGGTTCTTCACCTTCGCTTAACCCTTTTGCCCCGATCCCGACAGCGCTTTGCCCCGTGGTGGTGAATAGCGGCAATTGTATCAAATAGGCCCCGCCGTAGCCCGAGGGCTATCCCATATGAACAGCCGCTGAGCTCTCCGTGATCCTCCACCGCGCAGCGGGGTCGCGGCTGAGCGCCAATGGGCGCTCACCGCTGGGGGACCAGCGAAGCTGGTGGAGGGGGCGACCCCAAACACCGGCGCTTCCCGCCGCCCCCTCCACCGCCTTCGGCGGTCCCCCTCCCCCGTTTCACGGTGGAGGAGCACCGAGAGGCCGGTGCGTGAACCCTTGTTCATCCCCGGGGCGAACCCTTGTTCATCCCCGGGGCGAACCCTTGTTCGTCCCCCCGTCCGTAAACCCTTTCCGGAGGCTGTGCTTTCCTGCCCACCCGGCAGCGGCTATCCCTTCGGCATCATGCTGCAACGCGCCACCCCCACCCGGACCCTCAACGTGCTCGTCGCGACGCCCGCCGGTGGCACCGGTCAGGGCGGGATCGACCGCGTGATGGGCGCACTGAAAGCCGAACTGGCCCGCTCCGGCAACGCGGCGGTCAATGCCAGCTTCGCCGCAACGCGCGGCACCGGACATATCGCGCTGGCGCCGTTCTATCTTGCCGGCTTTATGTTGAAGATGCTGGGCCTGCGGCTCCGGGGCCGGCTCGACCTGGTGCACCTCAACGTCGCGAGCTCCGGCAGCACCTACCGAAAACTCCAGATCGCCCGCCTCGCCCGGTTGCTCGGCATCCCCTATGTGCTGCACCTGCATGGCGCGGAATACCGCGAGTTCTGGAAGGATGACGAGAGCCGGCTGAGCCGCAGCATCAAACAGATGTTCGAAGGCGCCGCCGCCACGATGGTTTTGGGCCAGGTGTGGCGCGATTTCGTCGCCGCCCGCGCGCCCGGCGCCGCCGAGCGCATCGTCATCGTACCCAACGCCACGGCGCGGCCGAGCCTCGAACATGTCGGCGGTGGCGACAAGGTGCACATCCTGTTCCTCGGCCGCATCGGCGACCGCAAGGGCGTGCCGCAACTGGGCGATGCGCTGAAGCGGATGCAGCAGCTCGACACCTGGCGCGCCACCATTGGCGGCGACGGCCATGTCGACGCGGCGCGCACCAAGGCAGCCGAACTCGGCCTCGCCGACCGGGTCGATCTGCCCGGCTGGGTCGGGCCCGAGCGCGTCGCCGAACTCATCGCCACCGCCGATATCATGGTGCTCCCCTCCTTCGCCGAAAACCTGCCGATGTCGGTGATCGAGGCCATGGCGTCCGGCCTCGCCGTGGTGGCGACGCCGGTGGGCGCCGTGCCCGATATCATCCGGGATGGCGAGACTGGCCTCCTGGTACCGGTGGGCGATGTCGAGGCGCTGGCTGCGGCGCTGACCCGGCTCGTCGAAGATGCGCCGCTGCGCCAGCGGCTCGGCACTGCGGCCTTGGCGCTGCACCGCGAGCGGCTCGACCTTGCGCCCTATGCCGATACGGTCACCAAGGTGTGGGCCGGAGCTGCGCGTTAACACTAAGGTAACCTTTCGGTTCCCAGTTCCGCCCCCCGGGACTACCACGGTCCAGCGCGCCGCGAACAGTAGGTCGACGCGCATGGGAATGCGGCAAATGACCTACGACGTCGCCAGCACCGTGACCACAGTTTCCCCGGCGAAAACCGGGGGCGCGAGTGCGGCGATCACCACCGAGCTCGTGGCCGACAAGGCGAGGTGGGATAACCTCGTCGCCTCCTGCCCCGCCCCGCACCTGCCACAGGGCTTCGCCTATGGCGAAGGCAAGGCGGCGAAGGGGTGGACCATCCGGCGCGTGCTGCTCCTCGCTGCCGGCAAGCCGGTCGCCATCGCCACGGTGCTCGAACTCCGCCGCTTCGGCCTCCGCCTCCTCAACCGCATCAATCGCGGCCCACTGTTCCTCGACCCCACGCCTGATGCCGCCACCGTGGTTGCCGTCTATGCGGCGCTGCGTCGCCGCTGGGGCCGGATCTGGACCGCGCCGCTGCTGATCGCTCCTGCGCTGCCGCAGGGCCCCGCCAGCGACACTCTCTTGCGCCGCGCCGGCTACCGGCTGCGCCACCGCCGCTCCTGGCAATCGGGCCGCATCGACCTGACGGTCGGCGAAGACGCCTTGTGGGCCGGGCTCGCCTCGACATTCCGCAACCGCGTGCGCCATGCCGAAAAGGCCGGCGCCGAACTGCGCATCGCCGACGACGACGAGACTTACGAGTGGATGCTCGCCCGCCATGCCGAGAACATGGCCGAGCGCGGTTTTTCCGCCGCCGACCCCACACTGCTGCGCGCCCTGCGCGATAGCGCCCCCGACGCTGTCTCGGTGTTCCAGCTGCTCCATCAGGGCCAGCCGGTGGCCGGCATGTCGGTGGTGCGTTTCGGCACCCATGCCGAATATCACGTCGGCTGGTTCGGCCCCGAGGGTCGCAAGCTCAATGCCGGCAATTTCCTGATGTGGCAGATCCTCAGCGAAATGCACCGGCGTGGCGTCAAGAGCTTCGATGTCGGCGGGCTGAAGCCCGGCGACGGCTACACCCGCTTCAAGCGGACGATGAAGCCGGTCGAGTATCAGCTCGCCGGCGAATGGATGAGTTGGTGAAATTTATGTTGCTGATGGGCCGAGTGGATGCGGCCCGCGGCACTGAAATGGGGGAAACACCATGAGCCTGATGGATGTGGCGCGCGGCGCCTATGTACGGAGCCCCGAGGTGGTGCGGCGCTCGCTCGCCCCACTGGTGTCGCTGGTGCCGACGCGGCTGAAGTTCGGCGGCAGCTATCGCAGGTGGCGCGAACGCATTGCGCTGGCGAGCACCGACCCCGGCTATGCCGACAGACAGCACCTCGCCGCGCTCCGCGCCATCGTGGGGCGCGCCCATCGGCTGAGCCCGTTCTACCGCGAGCTGATCGAGCGCGCCTTCGGCAGCAGTTTCGACGCCACCACCTTCGAGTTCACGGACCTGACGCGCCTGCCCATCCTCAGGAAGGAAGAGCTGCGCGCTGCCGGCGAAGCCGCGCTCACCGTGCCGCGCAGCGAGGCCGATCGCGGCGACACCAGCGGCTCGAACGGCGAAAAGCCCTTCACCTTCTATCTCGACAAGGATCGCAGCGCCCGCGAGATGGCCTTCGTCTACGATTGCTGGAGCCGCATCGGCTTTGCCGAACAGACCGGCAAGATCGTGCTGCGCGGCTTCGGGCTCCACCCCAAGGGCACCTCGATCTCGCAATGGGAGCCGGCTTTGCGCGAGCTGCGCCTCTCGGTGTTCCCGATGACGCATGACGACGTCGCGACCTATCTCGACCTGATCGACAAGTACGACCTCGAATATCTCTACGGCTACCCCTCGGCCATCGAGCTGATGTGCCGGCACATGTGCCGCATCGGCCGCCGGCCGAAGCGCCCGCTGAAAGGCATCCTGCCGATCTCCGAGCCGCTTTATCCGCACCAGCGCCGCATCATCGCCGAAGTACTGGGCGACGTGCCGATCGCCAATTTCTATGGGCTCAGCGAAAAGGTGCTGTTCGCCCGCGAGATCAGCAGCGACGGCCTCTACCAGTTCGATCCGCTCTATGGCCTTGCCGAACTCGTCGATGAAGCCGGCCAGCCGATCACCGAGATCGGCCGCGAAGGCCGCCTGGTCGGCACCGGCTTTACCGGCATGAGCATGCCGTTCCTGCGCTACGACACCGAGGACCGCGCCACCCTGGTGGAGCTGCCCAGCGCGACCAATGGCCAGCGCCTCACGGTGGAGCGGCTGACCCCGCGGCGGAAGCCGGATTTCCTCATCTCGTCCGACGGCAACCGCGTCGTCACCATCGATTTCACCCCGGAAAACCCCCGCTATTTCGAGGGCATCGAGGAATACCAGTTCTTCCAGGATCGGCCGGGCCACAGCACCATCCGCTACATCCCCACCGCCGAAGGCGGCGAAGCCGACGCCCTCCGCGTCGCCAGCGGCCTGACCCAGCGCACCCACGGCAAGATCGTCTTCGCCATCGAGCAGGTGCAGCAACTGGCCGGCGGCCGCGCGGGCAAGCGGGCGTTCATCGACCAGCGGCTGGATATTTCGAAGTATTGAGGGGTGGCTGAGTGCTGGCAGACGGCCCCCTCCCGGCCTCCCCCATAAAGGGGGAGGTGCAGAGTCGAGGCTCGGTCTTCGATCGTGCCTAATGCACCGGCCGGACACCTCCCCCTTTATGGGGGAGGCCGGGAGGGGGCCGTCTCTATCAGTCAGCCCCCTACAACCCCAATGCCCCCAGCATTTGCCGATCCGGCTCCGCCTTCCCCGTCGGCACGATCACGCTCATCCCGTAGGGGTTGGCATATTCCCAGATCGCCCAGGCAATCCCCTGCGCCTCGGCCGCCTGCCGCACCGCCGTGAGATAGCGCAGCCGATCGGCGTTGAAGGCGCCCATCCGGCCATCGGGGCTCATCAGGATCGCCCCGAACTCGCCCATGAACAGACGCCGGGCGGGAATGCCATTGGCCTTGGCCCAGTCCACCGCCTCGCCGATCCGCGCCGTCACCTGCGCCTCGCCCCAATCCTCGGCGAAATACTCATCGATCGCCCCGCCGACCGCCGCAAGGTTGCGCGCTTGCTCGGCCTCGCTCAGCCCCGCCGCCATCATATGCGCCTTCAGCATTTCCACGGTCAGCTCGGCCGAGCCGGCGCCTGCCGGCCAGGGCAGGCCGGAGGCGAAGTCCGTCTCGCTCTCGGCCCGCTGATGGGTGAACGAATGCGGCTCATACATGTGGAAACTGTAGATGAGGTTCGGATCGTCGAACTCCGGCCTGAGGTCGGTGAGGCCGGTGACGCTGCCGCCGCAGCCGCCGGTGGCAACGAGCGTAAGTTCGGTGCTGACGGCGCGGACCGCCGCGACGGTCGCCGCCATGATCTGTTGCCAATCCTCGCTGCCCGAGGCATCGCACGGGTAGTGCGCGGGCTCGTTATAGGGCTCGAACGCCACCCGCTCGGCCCCGAGCGGCGCCAGCATGCGGGCGACATCGGCCGTCATCGCGATATAGCCGGCAATGGCCTCGGATCCGGCCGGGCCGTTGACGATAGCCATGCCGTATTGCGGCACCTGCGACACCGAGTGGAGGTTGAGCACCACCTTGAGTCCGGCGGCGAGGAGCTGTTGCACCGCATCGGCCAGCACCGCCAGCGCCTCCTGGCGCCTGTCGCCGCTGCTGGCCAAGAGCGGGCCGGGGTCGACCGTCAGCCGCACATAGTCGAACCCCAGCGCCCGGATGCTGGCGAACGGGTCGCTGTCCGGCCAGTCGCTCAGCGGCCGGCTGCCGCTCAGCCATTCCGCCACCGGCCGATAGGGCGGCCAGCGATAGCTGCCATCGGGCTCGAGCGGCGACCAGTTGAGCCACTCGTGGATGTTCACCCCGCGCTGCAGCGGCAGCGGCGCTGCCTGCGCCACCCCCCCGAGCAGCATCAGTGCCAGCACCGTTACCCGCCAGATCCCTGCCATGTCGCCCTCCGCTTCAGCGGCCTCATGTTAACCGCACGAGGCGATAGCGAGGTTTCAGGCAAGCCGAAATCGCCGCCTATGGTGTATCAGACGTCAAACCCATGGGAGCGCCGATGAAGCTCGGCTGGTACATCAACCGCTTGCGCAGCATGGAGCCGGCCGAGGTGCTGCACCGCCTCGGCGAGGCGGTGAACAAGCGCGTCTCGAAAGCCCTGCACCAGGGCTGGGCCCGCTACCCGGCCCCGGCCACCCTCCCCACCCTGCCCGGCCTCGCTCAGCGCATCGCCGCCGCCGACCCGGCAACCCGCGAGCGCATCGCTGCTGCAGCCACCAACACCCTTGCCGGCCGCTTCGGCGCGCTGGGGCGCGATTGGCCGGAGCGCGACCCGGCCAACCTTTTCCCGCATGCGCTATGGCGTTTCGACCCGGTCACCTCGGGCTTCTGGCCGGGCCCGGAGACCTATGCGCTCGATATCGATTTCCGCCACGATGGCAGCCGCGGCGACATCAAATATGTCTGGGAGCTCAACCGGCTGCAGTTCCTCGTGCCGCTCGCCGCCGACGTGCTGCTCACCAGCAACGCCGCAGCGCTCGCCGCCATCCAGGCCGCCATTGCCAGCTGGCACGCCGCCAACCCGCCCTACCGCGGGCCGGGCTGGGCCTCGGGCATCGAGGTGGCGCTGCGCGCCATCAGCCTCATCATCGTTTCGAGCCTCGCGGGCGAGCGGCTGGGCTCCGAGACGCAGCGCCAGCTTGGCGAAATCCTCGCCGCGAGCCGCTTCTGGCTGCCGCGCTTTCCCTCAAGCTTCAGTTCGGCCAATAATCACCTGGTGGCCGAACTCGCCGGCGAGTACCTGCTCGGGCTGAGCCATGGCGCCGAGCCCGAGGCGGTGCGCGCCGCGCTGCTCGCCGAAATCGACCGGCAGATCCTCGCCGATGGCAGCGGCGCCGAGCAGACCCCGACCTATGCCGCCTTCACGGTGGAGCTGGCGCTGCTCGCGGCCTTCGCAGCGCGCGCTACCGGCCGCCCGTTCCCGGCAGATTTCGACAAACGGATCAGCGCCTTCGCCGGTTTTGTTGAATCACTTGGCGACCCCACCCCTGATCTCGGCGATGACGACGAGGGCCGGGTGCTGACGCTGGGCGGCGACGAGCCGGGCTATGCCCGCTCGGTGGCCGCCGCCATTGCCGGCTGGCTCGGGCGGCCCGGCCTCGCCCCGGCGCCGGGCGATCTCCGCGCCGCCCTGTTCGGCACCCCGCCAAAGCTTGCCACCCTGCCGGCCGGCCTCACCACCTTCTCCGAAGGCGGCCTCACGGTGTGGCGCGGCCCGCTCGCGGGGCACCAAGCCACCCTCTGCTTCGATCACGGCCCGCTCGGCTATCTCTCGATCGCAGCGCATGGCCATGCCGATGCGCTCAGCATCACCCTGATCCTCGATGGCCGGCCGGTGCTGGTTGACCCCGGCACCTATATCTACGGCTCGGGCGGCGCCTGGCGCGACTGGTTCCGCGGCACCCCTTCGCACAACACGCTGAACCTCTACGGCCACAACCAGAGCCGCATCGCCGGCGCCTTCAACTGGGGCGACAAGGCCAAGACCCTGTGGCGCGGCCCGCTGCACGCCAGCCACGACGGCTATGTCAAAACCTTCGGCGTCACGCACGAACGCCGCATCGCCATCACCGATGACGGTTTCGACGTGCTCGACCGGCTCGAGGGCGGCACCGAGGAGGCCGAACTGGTGTTCCAGCTCGCCGCCGAGCTGGAGGCCCGCGTCGACGGCAACACCGTAGCGGTGAGCCGGGACGGCACGCCGCTGCTGGGCCTCACCTTCCCCTCCCCCGCCATAGCCGTTGCCCGCGGCGGCGCCACCCCCGGCCCCGGCGGCTGGGTCTCCCCCCGCTTCGGCATCAAACTCCCGGCCGACCGCATCGTCTGGCGCGGCAATGTCGGCCCGGACGGGGTGGTGACGAGGGTGCGCGTTTCTCAGCCGGGGGCGAACAGCGAGTAGCCAATAGCGCGTGGGAACGAACCTGCTCGCTATTCGCTACTCCCTGCCCGCTCTCCACCGGCAACGCTTGACACCCACCCCCGCCAAACCTAAGAAGGCGCCGCGCATAGCGCCCCGCCGGCGGTTCAAACCGCCCGCACCCTGGGGCGGAGTAGCTCAGTTGGTTAGAGCAGCGGAATCATAATCCGTGTGTCGGGGGTTCAAATCCCTCCTCCGCTACCAATAATCCCCCCCAACGACATGGCGGGGTATTGGCCACCACCGATCAGCGCATTCAGCTTTCCCTCGACTCGGATGTGAAGCGGCCCGTTCGCGGACGGCGTCAGGATCACGCGATCGATAAGCTTCCGGATCGGTTCAACGGCCGGATGCTCGTCGCCGGCCTCGGTTCTCAGAGCGGCTTCGATCTGGTCGACGGTCGCCAGGTATTCCTTGATCGCCGTCGGGTGGAGCTCCACCACCTTGACCGGCTCACCGACCGTTTTCAGCTTGGCTTCCAGTTCCGCCTTCTCAGCGCGCAACGGAGGCAACTGAACTGCAGCCTCGTCTTCCGAGACGATCCCCTTCACCACCAGGCCGACTGTCCGATCTAGCTCGCGCTGAACCGCAGCTAGTCGCTGATCGAGCTTTGCCCGCTGCTGGCCAGAGTTCGCCGCCAGCGCGCGACGCTCGGCGTTGTACGTCTTCAGGTAGAGCGCGATTGATGCCTTGTCCTTAAGCCGGTCCTTGAGGCCACTGAGGACGACTGGCTCGACAGTATCGAGAAACACGGGTGTCTTGTTATTGCAGCCGCCCTGACGTGCCGCGGTGCAATGGATGCGAATTCTTCCATTGCGCCGATCCTTCAGCGACATGCCGTTACCGCAACAGCCGCATTTCAACAGACCGGATAGCAGGCGCCGCGGTGCCCTTGCTCTCCATGCTGGCGCTTTTCCAATCTCGCCATTGCGAGCTTTGACCGCCGCCACGGTTTCGGCGTCGACAATGGCGAGATGGGGTGCATCAGCACGCTGCCACTCCGACACGGGGTTGACGCGCGAAACGCGTTTGCCAGTGTCCGGATCCTTGATGAACCTGGTCCTGTTCCAGACCAGTTGGCCGCCATAGAGCGGGTTCACCAAGATACCGTGGCCTCGGGCCTTGTTGCCCTGAAGAGCACTTTCCGACCAGTAGGACCCGCGCGGGGCTGCTATGCGGTCAGTGTTCAACCTCGCTGCGATTTCGCGCGGTCGGCTGCCAGCGACAAACTCACGGTAGATGCGTCGCACGATCTCGGCTTCGTCCTCGACGATTTCCAGTTCGCCCGGCTTTCCCAGCACCGGGCGATAACCATAGGCCCTGCCCCCGGCATGACGCCCGTCTCGGGTGACGCCAGCCATACCGCGGCGGATCATCACCTTTAGATCCTCGAGATACTGCGCATCGACTAGCGCCTTGATACCGTCGGTCAGGCGGTTCACCTCGCCATCGCCGGGGGTCATGATCTTCACGCCGGCAAACGTCATGTGCTTGCGGATTTCCGCGCGGTCGCCCTCGTCGCGACCCAGCCGGCTCAGGGTTTCGGCAATGACGACATCGAATAGCCGCTGGCGGCCGTCGGCGAGCATCTGGGCTAAGCCCTCGCGCCCGTGCATCGAGGCTCCAGACTTTGCGCGATCGGCGTAGACCTCCACTACATCGAAGTGCATACGATCGGCGTAGTCGCGGCAGACCTGAATCTGATCCTCGATCGACCGGTCGCGCTGAAGGTCTGAACTGAACCTGGCGTAGATGGCGGCACGGGTCATTGCTTCAGCTTGTCAGCGAGAAGTCGGGCCGAGATGACCCGTATGTCCTTCTCCGCGAGGTCGGGCGGCATAGCCCGATCAACGATGGCCAGCAGCCTTAGAAGCAACTCGGCAGCTTCCTCGTCCGGCAGTTCGGGCATGTCGGGGCCGATCGCGACCTTGGCAACATCGAGCAGGCCGCGCAGAACAGCCTTCTGATCCAGTTCAATGGCGGCTTTAAGCGGCTCGGTCACGCTGGGCCCCCTACCCTGGCTTGCTCAGCATAGTGGTCGCGCCGCGCCTGCTCTTTGGCAAGGGCCGTGATGATGGCGACGAGTTCGGGCGCCAGCTGCGCGGATGACTTGTCCACATCTGTCGGGTTGCGAGGCACGAGCTACAGACCCAAGGCCCCGATGATCGCCGCTGGGCTCGACAGGCCGATGGCCTGGAACGCCCCGATGGTCAGCGCAGAGAGCGCAATCATGATCAGCACTGCGATGATGATTGTGGCGATCAAGTTCATGCGGCCTTGGCCGGGGCCGTTTCAGCGTCGCGGACTGCTTCGAGCAGGCTAACCGAACCGGCTGCGGTAGCTGCCGGCCTGGTGATCATCGCTTCCGCGTCGTCGTCAACGAAGAAGATTTCGCTGACTTCGACCTGATCACCGCCATCGCCGTTGTCGAACCAGATCCAGCCATCATAGCCCGGCTGGGCCGCCAGCCAGTTCATCACGTCGCCTGCGTCGTGACCGATAACCTGCCCGTGCTGGTTGAAGTAGGTCGGCATCGTAGGGCTCCATCCCGTTGACGCCTCCATTTATAAGCTAAACTCAAAAATATGCAAGCGCAACTTTAGAAGGAAAACTCCAAACGACGCTCTCGACTCCGGTTCGGAAACAACCGAAAGTAGAACATACAGGGAACGCCGGAGGAAACGAATGCTGCCGACAGGTGCGAATGTAACGCTCGGAGAAGCGGCCACTATCAGCGTTGAATGCACCGACTGCGGGCGGGCCAGGTGGTGGCGCCCCCACGAGCTTTATCGGTTCGGAGTAAAGGCCACGACGCCGCTCGAGGCGTTATCGGCGCGCCTCAGTTGCTCGTCGTGCAAGGACGACGGACTGCCCGGGAAGAACATATCGGTGCAAGTCGGCTTCGTTACCGATCGGGTGCGGTTTCAGGCCGAAGCCCGGCTGCTCAATAGCCAAGCAGCTCCCGGTAGGGGATTACGCGCCACAGGCTTTTGATGGCGTAGCGGTTGAAGGTCAGTTGCTTGGGCGGGTTGTACTGCTCGACGATGATTTCCGACGCCGTGCGCTTCACCAGCTTTTTGATGAAGGATTTGCCGGCAGTTTCGCCAGCTTCCGGGAAAGCCTCGATAACGACATGATCCCCGATAACCGGCTCTCTGTCGCCTGCGTAGATCACTTCGCCTGGATCGTACCGTGGCACCATGCTGTTGCTCAGCACATGCAGCGCAAAGACCTTGCGCATGCCAGCGATACCGGGCGGGCGGCGCACATGACCGGCCACCTCGCCATTGAATGAGAAGTCGCCGTCGTCACCGCCGTAGGTGACGCCCATCAGCGGAACATCGCTCGGCCCTTGGGGCGGCACGATGTCGCCTGTAACCTGCTCCGCCTCGTTCAACGGCTCATCGTCGAGGTAGACGACCTCGCCGCGGCTCAGTGCGGTCGGATCCACGCTCAGGTAGTTCGCGACCGCCAGCAGGTTCTCGGTCGAGGGCAGATTGCGCCCCGTCTCCCAGTTGCCGATGGCGGCAACATCGACGCCCAGGTGCTCGGCGACGTTGCGCATGACGCCGCCGCGCTGCTTTCGCGCGCGCCGGATCGCCTCACCCACTGCAACGGATAGCTCAGTTTTCGCCATGGGCGGAATGTGCGGTTCCAGCGTCACTCGCGTCCATAAAAGTTTTGCTTGTATCGACTTTCGAGTTTGGCTTATATTCCGGGTATTCGAAGCGATCATCCCGCTGGTGCTATGACCAACAAAGAAGCCCTCACCCAAGCGATTAAGAATGCCGGTTCGGCTAGCGCCTTGGCGCGCGCCCTCGGTATCACCCCGTCGGCCGTCTTGCTGTGGAAGGAAGTGCCGGCTGGGCGCATCGTTGACGTCGAGCGGCTGACGGGCATCTCCCGCTTCGACCTCCGTTCCGACATCTGCGGACCTGCTCCTGTGCAGGCGGCCTGACTCATGAACAACTCGCTCAGCCACCAGAGCGACAGGGGCCGGCATCGCCACGCGGTGATGATCGCGGTCGGCCCCCTACTCCTCCCCCCAGCTGCCTTGCAGGGCGCGGGGATGACGGTGCCGAGGCCTCGTTGCGGCGGGGAGCCTCGGCACCGTCCGCGCGGCAGGGGCAGCGCCGCGGTACTGGATTCCGGCGCGCTTAAGGGCGCGCACCTCCGCGAGATTGATCACCACAGCTGCCAGGCTCTCAGTCTTTCTCGCAGGCATTTCGCTCTTAGTCCTTTCGTTCGCCGGCGTCGGCCGGTGGTGGAAACACCATCGCTGAACCCGGAGCCGAAAAATTGGGAACCGACGCCAAAATGACCAGCGCAACCCTATCGCTCGAACTGAAGACGTTCGCGCGGCGTAAGTGGCCGCTTGAGAACGACAAATCGCGGAAGCGGCTGCTGGCCGGTCTGCTGAAATTCACCCTGCGCCGAGTGCGCTCCCTCTACGAGGGCGAGCGGACCGCAGTCCCACGCGGGGACGAGATTGTCACGATCGAACAGCTCATCGGAAAACGGATCGGCGCGGCGGCCGAAAAGGAACTGACGGATGCGAAAGCCGAATATCGGTCCCTGGCGGACCTTGCTGCTGGGCTGCAGGCACTGGTTACCGGGCCCAACGCGGATTTCTACCGCCCGCAGGTGGATGCGTTCCGGGCGGCGCTCCTTGGCGAAGGGGTTGTTGATTATCGGGGCGGCCGGAGATCTAGCGCCGGAAATCAAGGACGAGCCGGGACCGGCTGACGAATAGCGGCGCGGCGCCGCTGGGCCGGGGCAAGGCGGGTCGACAACAACCAGCTGCAGCTCCGGCCGTATCTTCACAATGGAGTGCTTGATGGAAAGCGACTTGTCGCCGACCGGCGGAGCTATGTCATTTGCGCAGGAGTTGGAATTTGCCCTGTTAGGGGCATGTTTCAACGATCCCGCGGTCATTGACGCTGTCGCGCCGATCGTAGAGCCAGACGACTTCAGCGAACCAATTAACGGCCGCGTCTTCGACCTTCTTCTCGGTCGACGACTTGAAGGCGGCAAGATCGACGCGGCGGCGATCACCGATGCGGTGTCCATCATGGTTTTGGACGCGGAAGGCGCCGACTTCGTCGAGCGCTACGTCGACGCCATAGTACACCCCCGGGTGAAGCCTCGGTTCCCCAAGGCTTTCGCTGTCAAGTTGCGCGCCGCCAGCAAGACCACCACGGAGGTGGTAGCGTGAGCGCAGAGGCAATGAAGTGGGCCAAGCGCCAGCCGATCACCGGTAGCCCGAAAGCGGTGCTTCTTGCTTTGGCCTGGTACGCGAACAAAACCGGCGTCGGCTGGCCCTCTCAGCAGACATTGGCCGACTACACGGGTTTGGGCGTCAGGACCGTACGGAGGGCGCTCGTCACGCTCGAGGACCGCAATGTCATCCGCCGCAGGCCGCGCAGCCGGGGAGCGCTCGGCCGATCCTCCGACCACATCGAATTGCCCATCTGGCGGGAAGTGGCGCCCCTGAAGCGGACCATTCGACCGTTGCTTCCAACCGGCCAATCTGGCCGCTTGCGAGGGAAGAATGAGCCGTATTCGCAACCGGCCAATCTGACCGTTCCAACCGGCCAATCTGGCCGGGGAATAGTAAGTGATCAGCAGAGTCCTGACCAAGAAAGGTTCTCGATAGAAGAGTTAGGTACTACGCGAGGCACAGACTGGCCGCCGCTGCGGGTGATCGCCGGGGGCCTGAAATGACCCGCCAGCTTTACGACCACCAGCACGCTGCCATCGAACTGCTGCGAACTTCACTGCGCAACGGCCATACCCGCCCCATGCTCATGGCGCCGACGGGGTTCGGCAAAACGCTGACCGCTGCCCAGATCATCCGTAACGCGCTCAACCGCGGGAAGAAGGTCGCCTTCACCGTCCCTTCGATTTCGCTCATCGACCAGACCGTGGAGGAGTTCGGCGCCGAGGGCATCACCGAGATTGGCGTGATGCAGGCCGACCACCCGCTGACGGATGCCTCGAAGCCCGTTCAGGTCTGCAGTGTGCAGAGCCTGGTCAAGCGCCAATTCCCTTGGGTCGACCTCGTCCTCAACGACGAGGCGCATGAGATGCACAAGGTCATTTTCCGATGGATGGCGGAACGGCAGTCGATCCCATTCATCGGGCTGTCGGCGACGCCCTGGTCGAAGGGGCTGGGCCGGTATTATGACGACCTGCTGATTGCGGCGACCACCAAGGATCTCATCGAGCGCGGCTACCTGTCGAAGTTCCGGGTCTTCGCCCCGTCGCACCCTGATTTGAAGGGCGTTCACACCGTCGGCGGCGACTACCACGAGGGCGAACTGGCGGCGGCCATGGACAAGCCGCAGCTCGTCGCCGATGTCGTATCGACCTGGATGCGGCTCGGCGAGAACCGGCCTACCTTCTGCTTTGCAGTCAACCGAGCGCACGCCCGATCGCTCGAGGCGGAATTCCAGCACGCCGGCATCACCACCGGGTACATCGACGCTTACACCGAGCGCGAGGACCGCAACCGCATCGGTCAGGCCTTCAATGCCGGCCGCGTCAAGGTGGTGGTGAACGTCGGGGTGCTGACGCGCGGCATTGACTGGGACGTGCGCTGCCTAATTCTGGCCCGGCCGACCAAGTCTGAAAAGCTCTTCGTCCAGATCGTCGGGCGGGCGCTGCGCACCGCCGAGGGCAAGGAAGATGCGCTAATCCTCGACCACTCGGACACCACGCTGAAGCTCGGCTTCGTCACCGACATCCACCACGAGCATCTGGACACCGGCAAGCCCGAGGAAGGTTCGAGCGCACGGCCGGCGAAAAAGCAGAAGCTGCCGACCGAATGCCCGGCTGCCGGGTGCAGCTATGTGAAACCAGCCGGCGTCCACAAGTGCGCCGCGTGCGGGTTTGAGCCGGTCTATCGCAAGGCCGTCGAGACCGTCGACGGCGAACTGCACCAGGTGGGGGGCAAGACACGGACCTATACCCAGGCGGAGAAGCAGCGCTTCTGGTCAGGTTTGCTCTGGTACGTCGAGCAAAAGGGAAAATCTGAAGGCTGGGCTGCCCACTCCTACAAGGACAGGTTCGGGGTGTGGCCGCGCGGATTGTCAGCTCGCCCGGTGGAGCCTGACATCCAATGCCGCCATTGGGTGAAATCGCGCGCCATCGCCTTCGCCAAGGGCATGGAAAAGCGGGAGCACGCCAATGCGGCATGATACCCCGCTCAAGGATCGCGCCCAAGGGCACTGGCAGACCATCCTGCCCCAATGCGGGGTCGACAGCCGCCACCTCGACGGCAAACACCATCCATGCCCGATTTGCGGCGGCAAGGACCGCTGGCGTTTCGACGACCTTCAGGGGCAAGGCACGTCGATTTGTGGTCAGTGCGGCGCGCGCACCGGCATGCAGCTGGTGATGGACCTGCATAGCTGGTCGTTTGCCCAGATGGCCGCCGAGGTGGAAAAGATCATCGGGGACGATCCGGCGCCGAGGCAGCCGGCCAAGCCCCAGAAGGACGCCGCGGAGAAGTTCGCCGAGGCGCAGGCCTTTTGGCGATCGGGCGTCCGGATCACCGACGGGGATCCCGCCGACCTCTACCTGAAGCGTCGCGTCGGTATCTACGCCCCGACCAGGGCGCTGAGGTTCATCCCCGCGACGCCATTCGGCGGCACGACCTACCCGGCGCTGGTGTCGGCCTACGTCGATGTGCACGGCGACCTAGCCGGCGTGCAGCGCACCTTCCTGACCATGGACGGGCGCAAGGCAGGGCTTGACCCGGATCGGTGGAATACCGGCGCCCTCCCCGACGGCGGCGCGATCCGGCTGGCGAAGCACGACAAGGTGCTCGGCATCGCCGAGGGCGTCGAAACTGCCCTGTCGGCCACCCGGCTTTACGGGGTTCCCGTGTGGGCCGCCCTGAACGAGAACCGGCTCGAGGTGTGGCAACCACCGGAGGGCGTGACTGAAATCGTGGTGTTCGGCGACGCGGACATGAACTGCGTCGGTCAGGCGGCCGCCTTCGCGCTCGGCAAACGCCTCAGCCGGGACAAGACCCGCACCGTGCAGGTGATGATCCCGCCCGACTTGGCTACTGACTGGAACGACGTGCTGCGCCAGCAGAGTGAGGCGGCATGACCTGCCTCGGGCATGCGCATACACGTGCACATAGCGCGCCGCGCGCTTCGCACGGGAGCGTGAACGTGCGCGAGGGGCTAGTTCTTGTTACCCTTCCCTTGCGACTGCACCAGACGCTTCAGGCCATCCTGAATCTCAGGAGCCAAGCCATGCTCGGCGATATGGCCAACGATTTCGCGGAGGCCCTTCACCTCCTCCACCAGCTCTTTGGTCAGATCGAACATCTCTCGCTGTTGCGCGATGCCGGCTTCCATCTCATCGAGGGCCATCGAGGCTATCGGCAATTCCCGATCCAATTGGAAGCTGAGTTCGAGGCGACGAATGATCTCGGCGTTCACCGAAGCGTCGCCCGCGGCACTCTGCAGCCGCTCGTAGAGCTTCGACGGAACGCGGATCGTGTAGCGGGTGTATTCGTCCTGCTTGGCCATGACGGGGCACCTAGCACCAAACTGGTGAAAAATCTACAACCGCCCATTGCGCACCAAATTAGTGCGTGTTAGTTTCGATGTCACCAAATTAGTGAAGGAAGGGAAATGACAGCCAAGGACGACGAAGTTCGCATGACCGTTCGCCTCCCCGCCGACGTCGTGGAGTTCTTGGACGCTGAAGCAGAGACGGAATTCACGTCTCGCAATGCACAGATTGTTCGCTCGGTCCGCGAGCGGATGCATCTCCAGAAAAGTGAAGGGCCGGTCGCGCGAACGACCAGCCCCTCGAATGCCACCTGATCAATCCGTGCAAGGAAAAAATCCGATGAACGCGCATTCCAATACCACAACTGCGACCATCAAGGCAAAGGCCGTCAAGATCGGCTCGCCCTCGCTGACTGCCTTTGCGGCATCCGCCAGCGAGGAAAGCGAAGCGAAGTACCAGGAACAGGCCGTTCCGCGCCGCGCCGCGATGCAGGCGATAATTGATGGGGCCACGTCCGCCTCCTATGCGCTCGTCCAAGCCGCGAAGTTCCATCTGGCGGCGTACACGGAACGCGACCTTCTCGTTGAGCCAGCCCTCGCTTCGCCCGGCTACGCCGACTGGGAAGCCGAGAGTTCGCGGCTCGACGTGATCGCCGCCGAAACTTGGCTGGAGTTCCTGGCCTGCCCCTGCATTGGCGCCGCCGACCAGAACCTCAAGGCGGCGTATGTCGACGCGATCCCAGGCGGCGCAGAAAACCTCGACACAGCGGCGTTTGGCGCGCTGGTCGGAAGCCTCAGGTCGGCGAACGCGCCCGATACTTCGGGCGTGACTGCGGGGTCCATCGTCTACGTGGCCGCGTCCGCTGCGGCCGGCGCAAGCGACGGCCTCTGCATCGTCAAGGAAGTACTGGGCGACGCCATGGTTGAGGAAACCGGACCCGATGGCGAATTCCGGATGTTTCGGCGCGACCAGATCACCCATTGGCTGGAAGGCGTCATAGTTGAGGGCGGGCACCGTGGCGCTGTTGTCACCAACCCTCCGGACGACAGCCAACTGCTGGACCTCATCGCCCGTTTCGACGCGCTGCGGCCGGCGCAGAAGACGGGCTGGGCCAAGCTGGAACAGATGCACAATGAGGCTCGTAGCAGCCACGAGAAGAAGCACGGCCCCGAGCCGCATTTTTCTGCAGACATGGCCGCGACCCAGGCGTGGCGCAAGCTGTTCAACGCCTCCGCACTGTTCAGGAAATGGAGCGTCGCCGAGGAAGAGTACAGCCGGAGCATTGGCACCCCGGCATATATGCTCGCCACCGCCATCGAGAAGACCAGGCCCAATACGCCTGCGGGCTTCGCCGGCAAGATGCGCGCCATCGTCTACACCAGTGAGTTGAACGGCGGAAACTCCGAAGACTTTGATCACCGCCAGTTGGTGACGATTGCCGAGGAAGCCGAAGCGGTGATGCTCGCGAGCGCCGCCCCGCAGGGTGGTGGGGGCGAAGGCAAGTCGCCGTCACTTCCTGACCTAGACCTGGCCGACTTCAACCTTCAACAGCTCATCACCCTGTCAAAGCTAGCCGGCGAGCTGGGCGATAGCTGCAACGAGTTCTCCGAGGCACCGCTTTTCAAGGTCAAGTTCGAAACCGGCCCGTACAAGGGGGCCTGGGATCACACCGCCAACGGAAAGATCGTCGCAAGTATCACCGAGTGGGCGGACAACCAGTCGGATCGCGCCAAGGACGAGATTGAAGCGCGTCAGCCAACGACCGCCCCCGAAGCCTATGCCCGCTGCATCGCAATGGTCGAGCGCCATGGCAAGAACGACGAAAGCCTCGAAGGCATGATGGCGATCGTAGCTGAGGGCATCGAGCAGGAACGCGCGCTCTCGGCGAAAGCTGCCTGATCATGACACTGAGGATCAATGGCCTGGGCGGGACTATGAGGGTTCCGCCCGCAATGCAGGCCCTCGTTGATGTGGGCAGACTCAACCCGGAGCCTGGGCAGTCCGGAACAATCGATTGCCCGAAGTGCACCAATCCCACCTTCAACTGGTGGAAAGAACGGGTGATCGGCAAGCTCAGCGGGGCGTGCACGTCCTGCGGGCTGAAGCTCCCGAGGGCATGACGATGACCCGCCTTAACTTCCACCGCCGCGAGAAATTCGGCCTCGTCGGCTACGTCGCGCGGGCTGGCCAATGGCAGTTCCTGGTCATTTCGGACATGGGCAAGTGGACAGCTTCGCACCGGCTTATTGACCCGCAGGAAACGGTCAGCGCCTCGTCAACGATACAGGGACCGTTCGAAACCTTCGATGAGGCAGCGGCAGCGGCCGAAGCCAAGTACCGCGAACTGGCAGGGCTCAACTAGGTGACGCCGCCGGCATGAGGTGCAACACTGCCGGCGACGACTTGGAGGCCACCATGCAGCAGGAAGAAGCCCGCGAGTTCATCATCATTGTGCCGACCGACGAGCCGGGGCCGCCACCGATGCATGATGCGATACTGGCGGATCTCGAGAGGAACTTTCCCGGCTGCAAATTCACCGTCGTGGCCAGCGCCGATCTGCGGCCGACCTATGTGGCCGAGGCCGCTGACCAGTTCGTTTATGACCAGATGACGGTGATACCGGTGATGAGTCGCCGATCGGCAGATAGCCCTCCAGGCGTGATGCTCATGAACGCCCCTCCCGCACCTGAGCTGGTGGAAGCGATCGCCAAGCGCCTTGAGGCCATCGAGACTGGCAAGCTCGCCCACTGAAACTCAAAGGCGCCACGCCGGGGCTGTCGGTCCGACGTGGCGCCAGCAGGTCGCTCGCAGACACGGGGGCACGTTCGCGAGCGATGCGCAGAGTAGCCGGATCACCCGCAAGCGATAGCCCGAAGCTTGATTCAATTCCTCACCAGCTACTGAATTTCGTATCATGATGCGATACAAATCCGTTGCATCCCCGTTGCCGTATCAGATAGTGATACATACATAGGGAGCACGGAATGATCCGATCGTTCAAAGACAAGCTGACGGCAGCGGTAGCGGAAGGGAAGGCTGGCAAAGGCTTTCCGGCTGATCTTGTCGACCGGTCGAAGCGGAAAATCCGTTTCCTCGATGCCGCCAAGAACTTGAACGACCTTCGCGTTCCGCCCGGCAACCGTCTCGAAGAACTGAAAGGTGACCGAGAAGGCCAGCACTCCATTCGCATCAACGACCAGTGGCGCATCTGCTTCACATGGTCGGACGGTGGCGCAGACGATGTGGAGATTACCGACTATCACTAATTGCCCGGCGGGCCGCTGCGCTTCAGGCCTGCCTACAGCCCAAGGAGGGGCACAAAAGATGGCAACCTTCGTGACGCCGGTTCACCCCGGCGAAATCCTCCGAGAAGAATTCATGGCGGAGCTGGGACTATCGGCCGGCGCGCTGGCAAAGGCGATCGAGGTTCCGCGTACCCGGATCGAGCGTATCGTCGCCGAGGAAGTCGGCATCAGCACGGACACCGCATTTCGCCTTGCCCGGTATTTTGGGACGAGCCCGGATGTCTGGCTGAACCTGCAGCAGTCCTACGAGGTTTCAGTGGCAGCAAAAAGCATGAAGCCTGCCCTGCAGCGTATCACGCCCCGAGCCGACGACGTGCCGGCCGACTGGCTGCTGGCCTGATCCCGTGCCCCGCCGTCAATGCCGCATGGTGTATACGGCGGGGCACGGCCCACCGTTGACGTGGTCAACGCGACCCACCTATTCCCTCGCGCGGCAAATCGCGGTAACATAATACCGTTGTCGACCCGCCCTGCCCCGGCCTCCGTTCTCACGGGGGCTGCATACATTGTCGGGCATCGATATCTCGTCTCATCACTGGTTTCTGCTGATCGCGCGGCCGAACCGCGTGTTCAAGGCCGCATCGGCGCTGCAGGAACACGGGTTGGTTACCGCCCTGCCCTATGAGTGGCGTTCGCGCCGCCGCTCTCGCCACTGCAAGTCGGTGCGCCGCTTCCCGCAAGCCCATCTCGGCAGTTACCTGATCACCGGCTTTCCCACACTGACGCCGGCTTGGCGCTCCCTGTTCGAGGATCCGCAGCTCGAGCCGCTTCTGTCCGGGGTGGTAAGCGTCACCAGCGACGGACTTCCCAGCTTGGTGCGACCGACAGAGGTATTCCGTCAGCACATTCGCTACGGGGCCGACCTGTACGAGCTGCCGCCGAAAAGCATCATCGACGCGATCGACGACGATCACGAACTGGAGGCCGGCATGCTGGCCCGGGTCGGCCGCTGGCATGAGGGATGGTCACGCGGCGAACGGAAGTTCGACCCCGGCGCCTTCGTCGACAAGGTGGTGACCATCTCGGCAATCGACGGCGATATGGCTAGGGTGCTGCTGCCGATGTTTGGTGGCGAGCGCGAGGCTCGGGTGCCGGTAGATCACCTGCAGGCGGCATAGGACTAGATTAGATGACGGTCGCCCAACCTTCGAACTATGCTGGGCCAAACGGGGGGATGGCCGTGAGCAAGGAACTCGAAGACTTCATCGACACGTCGATCGTTGAATCGGCGAAGAAGGACTATCACCCGACCGCTTTCATCGGGATGAGGGAAAACCTGGGCACGGTGCCGGCGATCGTAAAGCTGGTCACGCAGGGCGACATCCAGTCGGGGTTCCGATCGCTGGAAAAGCTCGGCATGATCGATTGGACGATTGAGGCGGCGGTGCTGAAGTTCCCCAAGGACTTTCCGAACCGCGAGGTGCAAGCCGCCGCTGCCTGGCGCATCGATCAGGCGAAGGGCAAGAAATCCTGACCCCTGCCCTTGCCAAATCAGGAAGAAGTCACCTAAATAGCGGTATCGTGGTACCCACGTACCACATGCGCGGTGATCAGACGCCAGTCCAACACGGGACCGAGGCGCTGCCGGTTGGGGAGCAAAGGCACTCCCTCCCAAAAGCGAAGCTATGCCCTTTCGATTTCGCAGCGTAGAGCAGTCCGGTAGCTCGCAAGGTTCATACCCTTGAGGTCGTGGGATCGAAGCCCACCGCTGCAACCAAATCCCGCCTACCTTCTGGTTGTTTCCACCCGCAGCTAGGGCGCAAGCTCAGTGGCGGTAGGAGCGGCCTTCGCAGTGTCCCATAGCTTCTTTAGGGAGGCCGGATCTGCGAAGTCCGTCCAATTGCTGAACAACGGAACAGTCCCGCTCTCTTCCCACGCCAACCAAGTGGCGTCTGCAAGCGTAAGGCCCGAATATTCCTTCAAAGCAGCAATCGCGAACGATCGCGCCGAACGAAGCTTAGCGTCGTCGCTGTCGCTTCTCAGAAGCTGAAGAGCAATGTCAACCATCTGAATATCGAGCTTCCGCGTCTCGACTTTCTCAGTGACAGATGAACCCCACAGGCTGCCCCCGAATGAAGCAAGGGCAGCTACGATCGCTACTGCAATAGTTGGCACCCAACTGTCGGCCATCGCCTCCTCCTAGATTATGCCACCTCATCAGAGGCCAGCAACCAGTGCAATGGGGGAAGGCAGATGGTCACTTGTGGCAGGTGTCCGACTTCTCGATGCATGCGCCACCACAGGGCTTGCCCTTCTTGCAGGGCCAGTCTCCGCAACCGGCGACAGACCCAGTAAGGAATGTCAGCATGGTCACAAGCAACAACGCTTTCGCGATATTCATGATGTCCCCCTCGACACCATCTGAGCATTGCACAGCCGCTGCCGTTTGCGGTCTATAAAAGCACCGTGCTCGACCTAAAGGGCCTGTCCCTTCGCGCGCCGCCGCCACCAGAGCCGCTTGCGCCAAAGCCGAAGCCGACCCGGTACTACCTCGCCGGCACCGTGATCCGCCCTGCCCTACGCTCCCGCAACGGCGTTCAGTACCTAGTCTGTCGGTCCTGGTCCGCGTCGACCAAGAAAGCCGACCTCGAGGCGTTCAAGCAGTTCAAGCTCGAGATGCCTGAAGCTGGCATCGGGCACATCGTCACGGAAATGCGGGACCATCTGACGCTCATGGTCGGCGACCCGTCCCTGCTGTTCCGCAGTGCCGATCGCCTGCGGTCATTCAAAGCGACCCGACTGCCTCTCGTTCAGGATAGCTGGAGCGCTGGCCGAGTTGACGGGAGTTCCCCTAGTCGGCGCCTTCGCGCCACGGTACCTCTCCGGCGGTTCACACCCAAAAGAGTTCCGGGACATCCCGCCGCTCGAAATGATCCGCCGCCCTGACGGTCCGGTGCTCGTCGTCGACGACATCTCGACATCGGGCTTTCACATGGAAGAAGCGCTCGGCCGGCTGCGCGCAGAAGGCCTTGCAGCCATGGGCATCGTGATGGTGGCCGGCGCGGTCAAAGCAGCCTGATCGGAATGCCCTTGGCTTCGGCGCGGCGGATCGTGTCTTCAGTACCGCCCTTCCGATCGGGAGCGACAAACGCAACGACTTCGTCGGCATGGTCGACGATGAGCTGGTTGCGATCATGGTAGCGCCGGGAAGCTTCGCCGCGGTTGCGCACGCCGGCCAGGTCGGGCGCGAAGATCAGCGTTTCGAGACCACGCGCCTTCGCCGCTTCTTCGGCCCACAGATCGGGCCCTCTGGCATGGCCTGAAACCACGATGCAATCAGCCGGTAGCGAGGCCACGAGGGCCTGAACGTTCTCGGGGTCTGTCCGGCTTCTGGAGCCGACGATGGCAATGCGGCGCATGGTCCGAAGCATAGCAAGTATCGGAGTTGGTGAACATGCCCGCAGCCCACGAGCCTACCGATGAAGACCGCGAAATGGTTGAAGCCATGGCGGCGTTCGGGGTGCCGCAGGCGGACATCGCCATCCGTGTCTGCTGGTTCATTCGACGGCGGCACCATTGAAATCTACGGGGTGAAATAATGAGCCGCATCCACGTCATCACTGACGCAGCAACCGGCAAAATTACCCAAATTCCCTACACCGCCGAGGAAGAGGCGGCGGCCGACCTCGCCAACCAGCCGCCCCCCAGCGCGGTCAAGGCCGAGGCCGCCAGGCGCATCGACCTGATCATGAAGGATTACGAGCAGCGCAACGCCCTCGCGCTCGGGCAGGAGATGGTTCTGACCTACGGTCCCGACGCGACAAAATGGCCGGCTGACAAGCGGGCCACGCTGAGCGCCATGATGGGCAAATGGGCGGCGATCAAAGCCGTCCGCGTGCGGTCAAACGACATTGAAGCGATGAAGCCGATCCCGGCCGACTTCACCGACGACGAGCACTGGCAGTAGGCCACGCCATCATGACATCAGACGGCTGCACCGGCTTCTGGCCGCTCGAATGGCTATTCCCGCAGATCACCGCCTGCTGCTCGGTGCATGATGCCGGCGGCACTGACGGCACACTGCTCGACTGCCTGCAAACCGCGCTCCCGCCGTGGGCGTGGGCTATCGCGGCGCTCTGCGTCACGCTGATGATCCTGTTTCGACCGATCTACAACCTGATCAAGCGGGCCCTGCGCCGCCCCTAGACCTCGATCAAATGATGATGCCGCCGATCCACATCGCGGTCCAGACGCATGCCACTATCAGAACCGCCATGCCCAGCCAGGTGAGGACGGCCCAAACGCGGCCACGGCTTCCCTTGAGCATGCTTCTCCTCCTGCGCGTCGCTTGCACAACCCCTTGGAGACGGCTGAGCCGCTGCAGCCTTCAACTGAGCAGACCTTGCCCTTGTTTTGCTGTCGAGCGCCCATGCGACCTCGTCAATCCACGGCGCACTCGTAGCGCATCTTCGTTCCCCCCGTGAAGGGCGGCGAGATCAGGTGATGATGTCGGTGATCCACATTGCCGCCCAGGCGCTGGCCGCCAGCAGTGCCGACAGTGCCAACCACGCGACAATCATCCAGCCGACGCCGTAGCGTCCCCTGAGCATGTGAAGCCCTCGCCGCTCGGCAGCTGGCGGCGAGACATATAGCGCACCGAACGCGCCGCCTGACCATCCACTATCGGAGACCTGACATGAACCCCAACATCCCCCGCGGGGCGGCGATCCTTCTCGACTTCATCGCCGACCTCGAGACCAAACGCCAGGGTCAGGCAGCCTATGAGACCATCATCGGCTACCGCAACGAAAAGCCCGGCACGCTGCCGACCCGATCGAACTCCGACTCCTCCGCTTCGATCGTCATTCGGTCCTCTGGACGAGTTAGCGCGTCTTCGTACTACGTTGCCGGCGAGTGCAGTAGCTGGCGAGCCGGCTCATAGTCGTATCGCGAATTTGCGATCGGCGTACCAGCGGTTGCGAGCCGTTCTAGAGCGAACACTTTAGTACGCTTGTGCGCATTCTCGATCTAACGGCGCCGTAACGCCCACTCCGATAGATTGCACCGTCCATGCAATGCGGCGGACCTGACGTGCCCGGGGGCGCAGCCCCTGAAGTGGCTCCGGGCACTCAGATCAAATCTGCTACGCTACAGCCATGCAGGACTACGACCTTCCACAGATCGCGATTGACGAACTCATCAGACTGTCGAAACAGGTCGGCAGCCCGATCGAGGATCGGCCCGAGTCCCAGATCCTGTGGGATGAGCGGTTGGTGATGGGTGGGGAAAGAAGCGCGTTCACATCACGCAGCGGGGCAAGAGCAAGCTTCAGCGTCGTGGGCCTATTTCGGCGTCAGGCCCGGCCCGCGGAGCCTGAGGAGACGCCAAAGCGATGTCTGGCGCCTCACGGTCGTCGATGGTGGATATCTTAGAGGGGTTTCTTCGACGGCCCGCTGCTCACCGCAGTAATCGCCGCGAGTGCCTTCTCTTTATGCAGCGTCGGTTTCGAATAAATCTTCTTCATCCAGTATCTCCATTCCTAACCGGACGGAGGCTAAGTGGCTCTGCCGAATTGTCAAATCACGCTTCAGCCGTGACATACCATCCAGACGTCGCCATCGACCGAATTCGGCTCGTCGTCTTCCTCGAGCCCGAACCAGCCACGCCAATAGCTGAACGCTTTGCGCTGCCCGACGGGGTCGCCACTTGCGAAGGTCCAGCGCAGTAGCCCTGGCTCGGGGTGCTTGACCAGCGGCATCACCGATTCGTCGGAGGGTCTGAGACGTTCCAAAACTCCCGAGCCCCCGCAGGTAGGTTTGCCAGCACCCGGTCAAGGGCTTCCTCATCGATATGGCGACGCAGAACCTCGACAACGACCGGTATCGAGTTCGGCGGAGACAAGTTGTGATTGCGACGAAGAGCCTGCACTTCGCTGGCAAGCTGTGTACCGTCCGTAAACCCCGCAATGCGCTCAGCCGGAGTCCAGTCGGCAACGAAAATGGCCCGGACTATTGGCGGCAACACAGCGGCGAACGCGAGAACCTCCGCCGCGGACAATCGGCGCCTGAAGGCCAACAAAACGCCTTGCACGGTGGTGTAGGCTGGGTTGCGAGTAGTGAAGTCCAGCGCCTCCTTCGCTTCTGCGAGAATGGCCTCGAAATCCTCGCGGGCGCGCTGATATTCCATCGGTATTGTCATGATGCAATAACGCGGGGCCCCTCCCGTCGGTTCGATCGTCAGTGGCAATCGGAAGTCTGTGATCGGCAAAGGCTTGATCGCCAGTCTCTCTCACCGGACCTGCCCTTTCCGCTGGCGGCCCTATTGCGCAAGTATCCGATCGAGACGATCCAAGACGGCCCCTACGGCGACGAAAATCAGGCCACAGCCAGCGACCGCCAACCCCGGCGTAATCCGGCCAAGGTCACCGCCCAGCCGATGACATAGTAGAACATGCTCGTTGATCCATCCCCACGCTCCGGCGACAACCTCAACGGAGTCGCCGAGCATCCTCGTCCGTCTAGTATGATGCGACCCGAGCCGACCGCAATCCCTCGTGGCTTGCACACGCCTCAGACCGGCGCATAGCGTCATTAGCTCCAGATTGGAGCCGACCGATGCACGGGCATCCCGAAACCCCCTTTCCATTCCCGCCCCAAGGAGAAGCGTTCACCCCATTCCCCGAAAGAGTGCCGTGGGAGCAACCGATATGGACGCTGCCTTGGTGGTTAAGGGTGACGTGCTCTTGCCGACCCGGTTCCTCCGACTTGCCACTCCGCCTGCTCTCTGCCCAGGTCGGGTGGCGTCTCACGCTAAGACAGATCGTTCCTCGCCTTCGATGCAAACATTGCGGCGGGCACCCCGTCGAAGTGACCCTGGTCGATGACAGTAAGGGAGACGCTGGCCGGTACGGCGCACAAGAGAAGCGACACCGGTTGCTGTAGCGGGCCGTTCCTGCGTCGCCAGCAGCGATTTGAGCTATAGCTGGAGGCTAGGCTGCATCGGCAACCGGAGGGGATCGCCGCCTTCCGGCTCCCCGTTGAGCACCGGCAGCCATTTCAGTGGTTTCTCCGCCACGACAGTCAGTGATCCGTCCGGCAGCGGCCGTTGCAAGGCCTTTGCCTCGCTCCAAGGCGCCCGAAGCCACACGTCGAACTCTTCCCCGGTCGTGAGGATTACCGGCATGGCCTTCTCGTGAATCGGCTTCACGTCGGCATTAGGGTTGGTTGTGAAGAAGGCGAAAACCTCGTGATCCATCGGGCCTTCGTCCTTGCGGCGCGTACCATGCCAGGGCGTCCAGAGGCCGGCAAAGAACGAAATCGGAGCGTCCTCGCCGATCGCGAACCACGCCCAGCCGGTCTTGCCGTCATCGAGTTTGGTAGGCTCGGAAAAGCGGTTCCATGGAACGAGGCAGCGATGCTCAGGGCCAAGATAGCCCTTCCAATCCTCGAACCACGGATGCCTCACGTTTGTCGTACCCTTGTTGACCTTGTCGCTCGGTGGGTCCTTCAGCGAGGGTAGCCCCCACCGTGCAATGTTCATCACCCTCTGCTCGCCAGCCTGTTTGCAGATCGGCGCGAAATAGTCTGGGTAAACGCCATAGAGCGGCGGCAGATTGCGGTTGGCGCGCTCCCAGGTCGCGCGCAAGGCCTGCATGGCTTCTTCGTTCGTGGTGACGCTGTAGAGGTTGCACATGCGGGGCAGCCTATGAGGCTCATTATTGGTCGACAAGGCCGCTGAACTTGCCGCTGCCCTGACGTCCATTGCTGGCGCGGCAGCGCAAGTGAAACCTGAGACGGCGCCAGCAATCGCGCGCGGTCGCCCTCGTTACGAGCCGGGAGCAGTCCGCTGATCAGGCGGGTTGTTCCGCCAGTGGCATGCGGAAGGTGAAGCGCGTCTCCGTCGCGTCGGACGCCACGTCGAGCCGGCCGCCATGCGCCTTGGCGATCTGTGAGGCGATATAGAGCCCCAGGCCAAGACCCCGCACCCGCGAGTGCGGGTTGAAGCGGTAGAATGGCTGGAACAACTGCTGCATCGCCTCCTGCGGAATCGGCGGGCCGGCATTGGCCACCGAGAGCCGCAACTCCCCGCCATCGAGCAGCGCATCGACCTCGACCGGCTGATCTGTCGCCCCGTGGGTGATGGCATTGGCCAACAGGTTCGAGAACATCTGCGCCAGCCGGGCATGGTCCGCCACGACCTCGTCTGCGACGTCGAGGTTCAGCTCGATCTGGCGCTCCGGATAGCTGGTCTGCAACTCGCCAACCACCTGCTCGAGGGTCATGGCCAGCAGTTTGCTGCTGCGATCGAGCTGCAGCCCTCCGCCCAGCCGACCGCGGGCGAAATCCATCACGTTGTCGATCAGCCCGCTCATCCGCAGCACGCTGCCGCGGATCAGTCCGATCACCCGCTGCGACTTCTCGCTTTGCGGCTCGCGCATCAGCAGGTTCGTGCCGCCATCGATCGCCGCCAGCGGGTTGCGCAGATCGTGTCCGAGCACGGCGATGAACTGCTCGCGCAGTTCGGCCGCCTCGTGCTCGGCAAGCAGTTGGCCCTGCGACAGCCGGGACTGGGCCTGCGCTGTCTCGGTGGCGTCGACCAGCTCGCGTTCATAACGGCGGCGCTGGGTGGCCCGAAACACCGTCACCCGCGTGAACATCAGCCCGCCCTCGGCGTCGCGGCGCTCGGCCGCGTTGGCGAGGACGTGCAGCGGCTGACCATCGGCCTTGACCAGGTCGAGCGCCACTTCGTCGAAGAAGCCCTGCATGCGCAGCAGCGGGGCGAAATGCGTCTCATAAAAGATCTGGCCGGCAATGCTGAGCAGATCGCGCAGGCGCTTGCCGATGAGGTCGCCGGGCGCGATGCCGAGCCAACTCGACAGCGTCCTGTTGGACTTGACGATCCGCCCGTCGGGGCCGAGCGAGAGATAGCCGCAAGGGGCGTTCTCGTAGAGATCCTGCAGGTCTTCGACAGCCGGCCCGGTCATCGTTCAGAGGAAATCCCGGATCGCGGCGATGACCTCGGCGGGTGCGCTGAGGTTGGGGCAGTGGCCGGTTGCCTCGAGGATCTTCATCTCGCTGCCGGGGATGCTGTCGCGCACATAGGCGCCTACCGCCTCGGGTGCGATGATGTCGTCGCTGCACTGCAGGATCAACGTCCGTGCCGTCACCTTTGCCAGGTCAGCGCGATTGTCGGAGGTGAACGTGGTGCGGGCAAACTGCCGCGCGATCGCCGGATCGGTGCGACAGAAGCTGTTGGTCAGTTCCTCGCCCAGTTCCGGACGATCCGCATTGCCCATGATCGCCGGGGCCATGGCAGCCGACCAGCCCATGTGATTGTCAGCGAGCGACGCCAGCAGCTCTTCGATCTGCGCCGCAGTGAAGCCACCGTGGTAGCCCTCGGCGTCGACGTAGCGCGGCGAGGGGCCGACCAGCACGAGGCTCTCGAACATCTCGGGCGCCTTGAGCGAGGCGAGGACGCCGATCATGGCGCTGACCGAGTGGCCGACGAACACGCCGCCGCTGACCCCGAGCGCGCGTCCGATTTCAACCAGGTCGTCGGCATAGCCCTCGAGGCTCGAATACTTGCCGGCATCGTAAGCGGTCAAATCGGACTTGCCGGCGCCGACGTGATCGAACAGCACGGTCAGGTAATCGGCCTCGAAGGCCGGGGCGACGAGGCGCCACATGTTCTGGTCGCACCCGAAACCATGGCCAAACAGCATAGGCTTAACCCCCGCACCGGCGGTGACAACGTGGTTGCGGAAGATGACGCTCATTGAAGCTCCGGCTCGGGCGCTGACTGGGCGCTGTAGCTTTAACGCAGCAAAGCGGAAAAGGATCACACTTCGAACGCAAGCCATTGTGTTCGGGCGCCGGCCCGTGGGAGGGATCGATCGGGCCGGTCGGGAGTTGTCTGTCACTGCCCGAGAGTTTTTGTGATGATTGATGGCTCAGTGCTGATTGTCGAGGACGAAGCGCTGATCCGCATGGATATCGCTGACCAGCTCGAGCGCGAGGGGTTCGTGGTGTTCGAGGCTGCCAATGCCACAGAGGCGATCGCAGTGCTCGATGCGCAACCGAGCGTGCGCATCATGTTCACCGACATCGATATGCCGGGGAGCATGGATGGGTTGAAGCTCGCCGCTGCGGTGAGGGATCGTTTCCCGCCCATCGAGATCATCGTCACCTCGGGACACCGCAGCGTCGAACTGAGCGAACTGCCGGACCGCAGCATCTATTTCAGCAAGCCCTACCCGCATGCCGCAGTGATCGCGTCGATGCACCAGATGCTCAGCCGGGCGCGCTAGAGCCGCCGCAGCACCATGCAATCCAGCACCGCCCACAGGTGGATGCTGGCGCCCAACACCACGAAGCAGTGCCAGATCACGTTGTGGAAATGCAGCCGCTCCCACAGGTGGAAGACGATGCCCGACGAGTAGGCGACGCCACCCGCCACGATCAGCAGCAGCGTGCTCGCCGGCAGGACGCTCGCCAGCGACTGGAAGATCAGCACGCCGCTCCAGCCGATGCCCAGATACAGCACCAGCGCCAGGCGTCCGAAATGCTGTGGCACGATCAGCTTCAGCGCGATGCCGATCAATGCCGAGCTCCACACCGCAATCAGCATGATCGTGCCGGTCGGCGTATCGCCAAGCATGGCGAGCAGCGGCGTGTAGGTACCGGCAATGAGAAGAAAGATGGCGGCCTGGTCGAAGCGGGCCAGCACCCGCTTGAGTGGCGCCACCGGGGCAAGGTTGAAGGCGAGTGAGATGCTGAGCACCAGCAGCAGCGAGGCCACATAGACCGACAATGCCAGCGTCGCCTGCGACCCGGTGGCGACAACGAGGATGCTGCCCAGCCCGATCGCGACGAGCAATCCGACGACATGGACCACCCCGTCTCCGATCAGCTCCAGCCGGGAATACGGCTTGCCGCGATGCCACCAGGTGCGGTTGGGGTATGGCTTCAGGAAAATCATGGCGTGCCTCGCTTCAGCAGCTCAACGTCCGAAAGCGCGACGCGATCCATCATGCTGCACTTCAATGCAGGTGTCGGAGCAACTCGGCCCTGCCGGTCGGCCCATCCGCGCGACCGAGGATGTTCACGGCGCAAGGCTCGCGCCTGACGACGCCTGCGCCGCGATGACAACCGCGACTCCGGCAGCGCCGAACGTTCCCGCAATGTGCACATGTCACCAATTGCGCTCTCGGGCGTTGAGTAGGACCCGGGCGCTGTGCTCGCGAGGAGAAGTCGATGTCGATTGCGGATGATCTGGTGTTCTACAGCAGCGAAAATGGCGACCAATGGCTGTTGCTCGGAGGCCATGACGGCTCCACCGTGCGCCACCAGCCCAATGCCTCCTCAGGCGGCACTGCGCGCGATGTCCCGCTCGAAGATTACCTGCCGCGCGAACAGAACACCCCCCAAGGGCAGGCCCTGCGGACGCTGCTGCAGGCACATGGCCACATCTAGTCGTTCCTAAACCAGCTTCCCCAGCTGCTCCACCGCCGCGGCTATCGCCTTGGCCGTAGCCTCGAATTCCGCCACCTCCTCGGTGTCGAGCTCCTTGTCCCGCGCCAGCGCTTCGTCGGCGAGGTCGAGTTGCTTCAGCACTTCGGGGTCGTTGGCGACGATGCGGCGGGCGGCTTTGATGCCGGCGGCGGTTTCCTTGCGTTCGTCGGCGCGGCGGCCGATGCCGGCTTTCAGCCCGGCCTCGGCCTGTGCCAGCCCGTCGGTGACCAGCTTGCGGAAATCGTCGAAGACTTCAGCCTCGCTCGATACCGAGGCCGAGGGCTTGAAGCCGGGCGCGTCGGGCACGAACACCACCGTGCCGGGCTGCAGCTTGTCGAGGTCGAGATGCGGGTTGAGCCGCTTCAGCGTGTCGATCGCCGCCTCCGCCTTGCCGGGGCCGAGGCGCGCATTGAGCACTCGCTCGCCCAGGGCCTTGAGGTCGAGCTTTTCGCTGATGAGCATGGTGCGCATGACAAGCTCCTCTAAACGCGCAGGTTCAGGGCGTCCCACGGGCTGACGAGGCCGCCCTGGACGTTGATGTTGCCGCTGGTGATGTTGCCCAGCACTGCGGCGGTCTTGGGGTTGACGCCCGCGATCTGGATCGAGGTCTCGCCGCCCTGCACCCGGTTGCCGCTGACAATGGCAACCTGCGCGCGAAGGAACACCGCGGTGCCGGCGAGGCGGGCGACGACCCGGTTGTCGTTGAAGCTGATATCTCCCACCTGCACGCTGACCGCCGCCGAGCGGCCGCGCGAGTTGACCGTGTTGCCGTGGATCAGCCCCTCGGCGAAGACGACGCGGTCGTTCCCCGAGGCATCGGCCAGCACGGCGACAAAGGGCCGGCCCACCCCCAGCGTCAGGAGGCGCACCGCGTCGAGCCGCACCGTGGTCATGGTCGCGAGTTTGGAGAAGCCGCTCTTGGGGTCGATGTCGGCCACCACGATGCCGCTCCAGCTGCCGTCGGTGTCGGCCCCGTCCTTCAGCGCGTCGCGCTGCACCAGGTTGCTGGTGATGTTGAAGTCGGTGACCGGGGCGCCGAGCAGGATGCCGGCGGCACTGCCGATCAGCGCCCGGGGGCCCACCTCCATCACTTCGTTGCCGGCGATCTGCTGATGCAGGCCCCCCATGCTGAAGATGCCGGCCCGGAGGTCGGCACGCAGGATCCCCAGGCCGATACCGCGGAGGCTGTTATGGGCGACGGTGACGGTGTCCGACCGGGTGACGGCAATGCCGTAGACGAAATCGGCGATCTCGCGGCCGCGCGGACCGATATCGGTTAGGTGGTTGTTCTCGATCGAGATGGCGCCCGACCGGGCCTCGTCCGAGGTGATGATGCCATTGCCGCAGCGCTCGATGATGTTGAGCTTGATGATCAGGTCGCGCACCGGCATGCCGACGCGAATGCCGGCGCCGCCGAAGCCGGCGATCTGGTTGGCCAGGATCTGGCAGGCGCCGATGCCGTTGCGATCCGGCCCCGCGTTGAGAGACAGCGTCGCGCCTGCCGCACTGAACGGCTCGCCCAGACTGATGCCGATGCTGGCATCCGACGCATCGTCGGGGCCGGAGCGCACCAGCTTGTTGTCGGCAATCCAGGCGCCATCGAGCGTCGAGGCGATACCGCTGCCCTCTACCACGATGCTGTTGCTGCGGATATCGAGCGACGAGCCGGCGAGGCTGCGGCCGGTGGTGCCGATGCCGAGCCCCTCGGTGCCGATGACGTCGTTGCCCGAAATGCTGGTATCGAGCAGATGCCAGCTGCGCCGTCCGAGCAGGATCGCGGCCTGCCGGCTCCAGATCACATTGTCCTCGATGCGGAGCGCCGCCGGCAGCAGGAACGGCGCGGTGTCGCCCTCCTCTGCCGCCGCCGGATCGTTGGCAAGGATGCCGAACGCCGCAAATATCGCGTTATCGGTGATCGAGGCGCCGATGACGATGCCGGAGAGCGCGATGGCCGAAACACGCAGCCGCTGCGTGCCGGGCACGGCGAGCACCAGTTCGCGCAGGCGCAAACCCACTGCCCCATTGACGCTGATCGCCGGCCGGCCGCCGGCCGAAATCACCGCAAGGCTTTCGATGCCGCTGGCGAGGCAGTTGCGCATGATGAAGCCGCCGCCGGTGCCTTCGCGGCCGCCGGCGATGACCAGCGTCGCGGCACCATGGCCTCGTACCACCACGGAACGGAGGCCGTTCATCTGCACCGGTTCGCGCAGCGCATATTGGCCGGGGGCGAGACAGACCGTCCCGCCGGTCTGGGCGACGAGGTTCACCCCGTCCTGGATGGTGAAGCTGCCGCTCGCATGCGATTCCGGGGTGACGGCGGCGGTGCAGCACACATCGACATCGTCGTCGCTGCCGGCCGGTGGCCAGTGGGTGCGGCAGTCGGTGACGGTGCCGCCCGGCACATCCCAGAGGCCGAGCCGGGCGTAATGGTGATGGATGCCGCGCGGCGGGGCCCGATCGAGGATTTCGACCGAGGCATCGGTGGTGCGGGCGGCAAACACCCAGTAGTCGCCCGAGCGAAAGCCCTTGGCACCGGTCGAGGCGAAGGAGACGGTGACGCCGTTTTCGAGGATGAAGGTCGTCGCCGCCGCCGGTATGGCGATGACGCCGCTGCTGCCGGCATTGAGATCCTGGATCTGCGCCGGGTTGCCCGCGGCGTTGACCCGGAACACCAGGTTCGCCTGATCCCAGCGACGCACCCTGAGGTTGCGCCCGGCCGGGTCGGCGCCGGCCAGCGCGGCCGGCAAGGCGGTGCCGAACGTGATGCGGCGCGATGCGGCGACCACGGTGATTTTCCGCATCTCGCCGGGCAGTTGCGCGAACTCGCGCGCATCGTCGATGATCTCCACCCAGTCGCCGTTCTTGAACGACAGCACGTCGTCGCGGCCGAGACTTTCGAGCTCCAGCTCGGAGGCCGAGACGATGGCGGTGACGCGGCTGCCGACACTGGCATTCTCGCGCGACCACTTGAAGGTGGCGCCGCCGCCGGGGGTGCCGGCATCGTGGATTTCGACCCGGTAGAGCTGGTTCTCGAGCCCGCGATAGCCGCCGGTCGGGGGCAGCTCGCAGGGGTCGTTGGCCGGCGCGACATCGAAGGTGCCGGTGCTGAGGACGCCGGTCGAGGGCGCCGTCAGCGCGTCCCAGCCGAGCACATCGGCATCGGGCGTGGCGCAGGTGACGGAAGCCGGCTGGTTGTCGGCGAGGGTCCGCACCTGCCAGACGGTCTGGATCCGCGATGCGGTCTCGACGCCCACGGCGCTTTCGACCAGCTTGGGCTCCTCGAGGAACGTCACCTCGCGGTTCCACACATCGAGATAGACGAGGTGCCGCCCGGCGGTCGGCAGCGCCGGGGCCTGCGGCAGGTAGGGCTGCGCCGCGTAGCCGATCGCATTGGTGAACTGCGGCTCGGCCAGCAGCTCATCGAACATCCGCTGCGCCGGCAGCGTCGAGCGCGCCCCGTGGTTTTCGGCGAGGAGCCCATCGACATAGAGCCGCCCCTTGCCGATCTGCAGGGTGCCGCCGGCAGCGGTTATCTTGAAGGCATCGGGCGTGGTCGACGACACCGTCGAGCGGCCCAGCGTATCGCTGGCCAGCGCCCGCAGGCGGCGGTCGAGGATATCGGCAAGCTCGTTGGCGTCGGCATCCAGCAGAACGCCGCCCTGCTTCAGCGCGACGCCCGCATAATCCAGCAGGGGGTTTAGCCGAACCCTGGAAAAGTCGGTAGCCATGTGAACCCTCCAAATCAGCTGGCGAAAAACACCCCGGCCCGCAGCCCGAGGCGCAGATATTCATCAAGGCGGATACGCAGGTTGGTCTCGCGCTGCGGCTGCGAGAGCGAGCGCAGCACGCCCATCTCCCCCTCGTCCTCGGCGCCGGTGCGAATGGCGTGGTCGGTGGTGCCGCGCAGCTGCCCATAGGCCGGATCGCCATAGCGGAGCGAGGTGAACTCGAGCACCGGATCGGCCCCGCCATCCTCAGGCAGGCAGCGATAGCGGCGCGGCGTCACCGAGCCCGGCGTCACGTATGAAAAGCGCATGCAGCCCTCTTGCCGGCGTTCGGCCAGCACCGGGGCGCGGAAGCTGTCCGCGGCGGCGAGGCGCGCATGGAAAATGCAGTTGCTGGCAAGCTCGATCAGGCTGGCGTGGACTTTGCCGATGACGGTGCAATCGATCGCCACCAGTTGCGCGCCGGGGCCTCCCGCCACATCGCCGGCGAAGGCCGGGCTTTCCGGCGCCCCGGCATCGATGATGCATTGCGTCAGGCGAATATTGGCCTCGGCGGCCACCAGCACGGGGCCGGTGATGCACCGCTCGAGCGTGACCGTGGCGAACGGGTGCTCGACGACGAGGCTGGGTGCACCGGGCGAAACGGCGCTGCAATCGGGTTCGAGCGCAAGGCCAGGCACCAGCGTACAGTCGCGCAGCACCAGCGTCCGGGTCCGGGTGTCGGCGGCGGCAGCAAGGTGCAGCCGGCCGCCGGAGATGACGAGGCCCTCGAGCACCAGCTCTCCGCCGGCTGCGACCTCGAGTTCGATATCGCCGCTGGCCGCGATCAAGGGGCGCGCGGTCTTGGGCGCGGTCACCACCACCCGCCCGGTATTCGGCGCGCCCGGGCTATCGACCTTGAAGATCGGCGTTTCGGCATAGGTCAGGCAATCGCCGATGAGCACCTGGCCGCCCGGAGCGGCGAGATCGAGCGCCGCCTGCAGCCCTGCCCCGTTGCCGACCGCCTGCAGCGGCAGGCCGATGCCATCGGGCTGTCGCTCATAGAGCCCGCCGCCGATGGCGCTGGGGCTGCCATAGTGGAAGCTCGCGAGCAACGGGCCGTCGGCGGGCGCCCCGAGCAGCACGCGGCCGCGTTCGGGATCGACGCCGATCTCGCCGGCATTGACCGCGGCTTCGTGGTTCCATCCGATCACCGCCCCGCCGCCATCGAGGATATCGCTGAGGTCGCAGACCCGGATCTGGGTGACCGGCACGGGCTGCGGACCGGCTGCATCGGGGCGGAAAAACTGCAGGCTTTCGGCAACGCCATAATCATCGTCGACCACGCCAGGCGGATCGGTCGTCACCTGGGCCGCCTTGACGGCGAGGGCAAGCAGCCGCACCGAAAGCGGTTCGGGCACGTTGATCGGCTCCGACAGGTGGCTGATGTCCGGCTCGCGCTGCGCATTGCGGAACAGCCTGAGGTCGGCGCCGAGCGGATTGACGCGGAACTTCCGCCCGCTGGCGTCGCCAGGGTCGGGCGTCAGCGGCACTTCAGTGAGTTTGAGGGCCAAGAGCCGCCACAGGAAGATGCCGATATTGGGAATGTTGTAGCGACCCGAGCGGGTTTCCGGCTGGCGCATCGCCGCGGTATGCGCGAACGCCTCGAACGCCCCGCCTTCCTGCAACGAGGAGCGCAGGTCGCGCAGGTCGGCGGTGCCGCCGGCGCCCGGCCGGATGTGCTTCATGTACTGGGTGGCGCCAAGCAGCTGGAAATACTCGACCACATGCGCCGGCCAGCCGGTCACGTCGCTCGCCATCTGCTCGAGCATCAGCGCCGTGCCCTTGCGGCGGCGATAGGCGATGGTGTTGGCCACTTCGGCCCGGGGCGACGCCACGGCCGGCGCCACCCCGTGCAGAGGCTGGTAGCCGATGAGGTCGCCGATATAGGGCGCCACCCAATCGGCGCAGGTTTCGATGAACTGGTCGTCGTAGAGCTGCTCGATATTCTCCTCGAGCACGGCAAGCTCGGCCGCAAATGCCGACAGCAGGGCCCTCAGCGGTTCGCCCTGCTCGACGTCGCGCAGGCGATAGACGGCCGGCAGCAGTTGATAGAGCCGTTCGGTGGTGAGCGTGCTCATGGCATCTCCTCGAGCTGGTCGAATGGGCCCGGATGCAAGGTCAAGAGCTCGGCCGGCAGCGCCACTCCGTTTTCGACATGCATGCGCGAGGCGAGCAGCCGTACCTGCAGCGACGGCAGCGTCTGGGCCTGCGGCTGGGTGCCGCCATAGAGCCGGTTGAGATCGACCGCGATCACTCCGGGCACCGCCTGGGCCACCGCGACGATCTCCGACTGGTGTACCGGCTGGCCCAGCGCCCGCGCTTCGAACGAGAACTGCGCCCGCAGCGCCGCTTCCACCGCGGCGAGTACGACGCTCGCCTCCAGGGCCGGATCGCACTTTACCCGCAGCCCGACATGGAACGTGCTGGCCTCGTGGGCGAGCAATGTGACGGCGACACGCGGGTCGCCGCTGCCGGCGAGCGCCGTCGCGAGGTGCTGCCACACGGCGCTCGCCGCATTGAGCGCCGCGCCGCCGGGCGCTGCGATGGTGAGGCCGACCACCCGGCCGCCGCGCGTCTGCAGCACCTGGGCGCTCGCCTTGCCGATGCCGCTGAAGGCGCGGGCAAAATCCTCGTAGTCGAGCAGAGAGACCACCCGTCCGAGGGTGCGCGTCGTCTGCGGGATGGTGCCGCGCGCCGCCTCTGCCGGCTCGGGATCGGTGCCGCCGAGCGCCGGCAGCGGGTTGGTGACGCTCTTGAGGCCGAGCGGCCGGGTGAAGAGTTGTGTCAGCCGCTCGGCGTCGAGGTTGCCCGCCGCGCCAACACCCTTGCGATAGCTGGCGCGGATATTGTTGACCCCGCTGGGCAGCCGCGCGCCGGCAATGCCGTCGCCGAAACTGACGAATACGCTGCCTTTCTCGTCGGTGGCGAGGACATAGGCCGCTTCGTCCGCGGCCGCCCCGAACAGCGTGCTCCGCTCGCTCCAGGCAATGCCGCCCACCCGCACCACGAGTTCGGCCGCGGCGCCGGTCTCGTTATCGGCGGCGCGATAGGTCAAGGGCGCCTGCTTCAGCTCGAAGCGCTGGAAGGGCTCGCCGGCGCTGCCGCTGCCGAGGATCTGCGACACCGATTCCCCGTGCGATGCCGGCCCGACATTGGCGTAGACCACCACGCTGGCGCGCACCAGCTCGGCCGGCAGGGCGGGCGCGATCTCCAGTTCGGCAAAACCGCTGCCGGCCGGGTGCGCCACAACCAGCGTTGCCTGCACCACCACCGGCTGATTGTCGGAAACCCGGTTGCCCCTGACGATCAGCCGGCGCCCCGGTTCGAGCCCGTCGGGCGCCATGGCGACGGGGACGCGGTTGCCCGAGACCGGTGTGGTGACCGGCCGCTGCGCCAGCGGCAGCAGCTCGGATTTCCCGAACACCGAGGTCTCGCGCACGTTGCCGGCAAACTCCGCGAGGTTATCGCCGGCGAGCTCGAGCCGGCTCGCCTTGCCGGAAATGCCGAAGGCGGCGCGCGACACTTCGGATGTGCCGGTCACCTGGTAGAGTTCGACATAGGTGCCGCTGGGATAGTTCTCGTCCGGCCGGTTGAAGCCGCCCTTGGCGAGGACGACGAGGCTGCGGCGCGCGGGCGTGCCGGGATCATCGACGGCGATTTCCGGCTGCACCGTATCGAGGTCGACGGCTCCCGCCACCGGGCTGATGACGAAAGCCGGCCACTCGCCATTATCGGCGGCCTCGCCGCGATAGCGGTTCCGGAAACCGTCATCCATGGTGCGCCACAGGGGCGAGTTGTTGCCGAACACCCCGGTGCGCTTGCGCAGGGCATAGGCATGGGCCTTGGCCGCCGGGCTCGATTGCGGGAAGTGCGAGCCGAGCCCCCGCGCCCAGCTGACCCGGGTGCGGCCATTCGCGGCATCCGCCTCGACGCCGGTGACGAAACGCAGGTCCCAGGCATTGCTCAGGTTGTCGCCGAAATACTCGTCGCCGACCAGCAGCAGCGCATCGCCGGGCCTCAGGCCCGTAGCGACACCGCTGAGGAACAGCTCGCGTTCGTCGCGCGCCGGGAAATGCGTCTCCGCCAGCCACGGCCGGATGGCGTTCCATTCCGGTCGCGCATCGGCGATCGCTTCGCCGAGCTCGAAGCTCTGCGGCACCTCGTCCTGGCCGGGTATGCTCTGCACCCGAAGGCCGGCATCGAGCCGCACCGTGGCCGGCACGCCGGTGACGAAATTGCCCGGCTCCGGACTGAGTGATGCCGGCGCCACCGGCGGGGTTTCTAGCGCGAAGGCGAGCCAGGTCTCGGCGGCCACGCCGGGCCGCAGGCGGTAGCCGACGAGCTTGCCCATCTCCTGCAGCGACAGCCGCTCGGTCGCCGTCCTCAGGAACGACTCGTTGGCGAGCCGCTCCTGGTAGAAGGTCAGCACATCGGCTGCCATGGCGAAGGCATCGATCAGCGCAATGGTGAAATCGTCCTCGTCGCGCGAAAGTAGGCGCGACAGTGGAGATTCCGCGCCCGGCGGAAACGACGCCGGCACGTGCACGGACGATGACAGCGCGTTGCGGAGGCTCTCGCGGAACTGGCCGTATTCGCCCACCCGATAGCGGATGGCGGAAAGGCCGATGCGGTTGAACAGCGGCTGCGGCGTTTCGGGCTCGATGCCGCTGCAGCCGCAATCGGCGAGCCCCGGAGCGGCCGGCGGCGCGAATTTCAGTTGCGGAAGCGGTAGCGTCACTTGCCCCCTCCTGCGCTGATGCTGATCTGGCCGCGCTCGCGGAAATTCGGATCGTTCGCCAACTGGGCGATTTCGAGCCCGCCGATCTCGATGACGCCGGTGGCGAGCGATGTGGGGAACGGGTCGTCGAGGCGCTGGAAGGTGTCGATCCGCACCGACTCGACGCCCTCCACCGCCTGCGCCGCGGCAACGATGCTGCTGCGATAGGCCGGCTGGCCGAAGCTGAAATTGTCGGGGTGGAAAATGCCGCGCGAGCCACCGGGCAGGATGCCGCTCGACAGCACCTGGCTCACCGCCTGCACTACATCGGAGCGGAAGTAGTTGGGCAGCACACAGACGAACAGTTCGACCAGCAGCGGCACATAGCGCGGCGGCGCCACTTCGAGGTCGTAACCCGCCATGCGGAACCGCTCGAGCCCCCGGCGCAGGCTGTCCTGGAACGGCTTGTCGATGGCCGCGCCGCCATAACGGTCGGGCGTCACGAACACGGTGTGCCAGCTGCCGGTCCAGCGGAACGAGGCGGCGGCGCGCTGCACTTCGAGCGTGCGCTCGGCCGCCGCCCCGTAATCTGCCGCGGTGACCGCCCGCTCCTGCCGGCGGAACGCCTGCGGGGCATCGCGGCGCACCGCCTCGATATCTTCGGGGTCGACTCCACCGGCGGCCGGCAGCGGATTGCGCACCCCGTCGAACACCCCTGAGGTGGTGGTGACGATATGGGCGATCGCCTCGGCCCCGACATTGCCGGCCACGCCGTTGCCGATGCGGTAGCGGGCGACAAAGCTGGTGTCGGTATCGGGCCGCAGCCCGTGCGTGCCATCGCCGAAGCGCAGCCGCGCCCGGCCATCGTTCTCGACCTCGACGACGAAATGCGGGTCGCCGGCTTTGCTGGCGAGCAGGTCGCGCTGCGGGCGCCAGTCGGCCGCGCCGGGGGTGCTGTCGAGCGTCACCAGCGGCGTCGCATCGCGCGCCCCCAGCGCCAGCAGCGCCCGGGCCGGCCACCAGGCCGCCTTGCCGCCGGGCGCGATGGCGATCAGTTCGCCGAGCTCGAACCCATGCGACAGGGGCTGTTGCGTGAGACTCGGGCGGTAGCGCGCCGGCAGCAGTTCGGGGGCGTGCGCGGCCGCCTCGCCCGCGCCGCAACCGCAATCGGCGCCGGCAATCTGGATGGTCGGCCCCGGCACGATGCCGAGGTCTTCGCCTTCAATACTGCGGCCATGGTCGGCCAGCACCACATTGCCGCGCGCCACGCTGATTTCGAGCACGGGATCTTCAACCACCGAGATGCAGACCGGGAACGGCAGCGCATCGGCGGCATCCCAGCTGACCTCGGTCACATCGACCGCGCCGGGCACGGGCGTTGCTTCGAACAGCCGGCCGGAAGGATCTTCGAGGTCCGTCACGCTGGTAAGCCGGACGACGCAGCGATGCGTGCGGTCCCTGTCCTTGGCTTCGCGCGTCGTCGGGCTCGTCACTTCCTCCAGGATCAGGAAGCTGCCGGGGGTGAGAATGCCCTCGAGGTGGCCGACAAGCGTCGCGCTGGTCGCGCCGGCCGGCAGGCTGCAGCCTTCATCGCCCCAGGTATAGAACCTGAGCCGGTTGAGCCGCTCGTCGAGCAGCGCGTCGTGGCTCGTCTCGAACATCTGCGCCCCGCCGGCCAGCGCGTCGGCCAGCCCCTGGCTGTCGGGCGCGACCGCCACCGGCAGGCGCGGAACGCGGGTCAGCAGCGGCGTCGACGCCGGCAGCGGCACCGCGAGGCCGGCGATGTCGAAATGGACGAATGCGCGGGCGTTGCAGCCCTCGTGCATGAAGTAATCGACCAGCCGCGCATGCCGCCGGACCGAGACGCGCCGCCGCGCCGTGGCGAGGTAGGCCTCGCTTGCCACCGCATCCTGGCGGTAGGAGAGGTTGTCGGCGGCATAGGCCAGCAGTTCGACCAGGGCGATGCCGATATCGGCCGGCGACCGCTCGACCCAGCCCGGGCTCTGGAGGCTCATCCGGTCGAGCATCAGTCGCCGGAAACCCTGATAATCCTTCGCGAGGTAGTCGATCACCGGCGTGACATGCGGCTTGGGAGTGCAGGTGCCATCCGGCCGGCAGTCGAAATCGTCCTCGCACTCGACCTTGAACGAAAAGGTCACCGACGAGAGCACCGGATCAAAGCCCGGCGGCGGTTCGTCGCTGTCGGAATCGAGCCTGAGCTTCAGCTGATAGGGTGAGTGGTCGCCCGAGTTGTCGGTGCGGATCACCAGGGTCAGCGGCCGCGCGGCGGCCTCGATCGTATCGACGAGGCCAGGCTCGGCTGCTGCCGGCAGCGCGTCGGCGAGGCCGAACCAGACGATGCCGATATTGCGGATGCGCTCGCCGCCGACGATCGCCAGCTGGTCGGGGTTGAGCGCCGCGCCGGGCCGCAGCAGGCGAACGAACAGGGTTTGCTGGCGCGGCACGCCCGGGGGGGCGTCGCGGTCCAGTACTTCGAGGAAATCGATGGCGTTGTCGGTGCCGTTGGTGCGCAGCACATCGAGCCGGCGCGCCTTGGAGCAGGTGAACTTCATGGCGTGCCTCCCGGAGCGGTGAAGCTCTCGGTGCGGCTGATCTGGTCGGCGGGAATGGCGTAGCTCACCACCACGCGCAGCGTGCCGTCCTCGCTCTCGACCTCCACCGCCTGCACTGTGATGAGATCGGCGAGATAGAGCTGCAGCGCCCCCTGCACCAGCATCTGCACCGCCGCGGCGAGGGCCGTGCTGTTGGGCTCGAACACCAAAGCGAGGAGACCGGCGCCGAAATCGGGGCGCATGACGCGCTCGCCCGGCGCGGTGAACAGCACCTGCTCGATCAGGTCGCGGATATGGTCCTCGCGCGCCGCGGTGGCGGTGCGCCCGAGCGGGGATAAATCATACGGGAAATCGACATTGGTCAGTTGCACGGCCCCCTCCCCTAGCTCGCCAACACGCGGGTTTGCGCCATCACCGGCAGCAGCGGCGTGCCGGTCGGCACGGCGACCGACGAGCCGGCCATCGTCACCACCGGCGCCCCGCCCACCAGCACCCGCACTGCCCCCACCACCCATTGCGCCGTGGCGCAGGGTGGGTTCGGCGTGCCGGTGAGGGCGCAGCCGGCCACCGCATAGGGGCTGGTCAGCGACACCACCGGCTGGCCCGACACGGTGACGCGCGGGAACGGCGCCAGCGGGTTGGCCTGGCCGGCGTGGCTGCAAAGGACGGTGGCGCCGAGGTGGAGGATGGGGGCTGGCATGGGCGCTCCTAGATCACCGTCAGGGCGCCGACATTCACGTCGACGGTCGGGCCGGTCATGTTGATGATCGCGCCCTTGCCATTGGAGATGATGATGCCGGTATCGCTGACCGAGATCATCGCCCCGGTCGCCGTCTGGATCAGGATGCCGCCGGTCGGGCCGGGCACATCGCTGATGACGATGCCGTTGTTGAGCTGGGTCTGCAGCGCGATGCCGTGGATGCCTGGCGGCACGAGGCGCGCGAGGGTCGGCAGTTCCACCCCGCTGCCCCAGTAGGCGCCCACCCAGATCGGGTAGCGCGGGTCGCCGCGCTCGAACTCGATCCACACGCCCGAGCCCATGGTCGGCACGGTGAACACGCCATTGTTGATGCCGGCCACCGGCAGGCATGGCATGGCCCAGCTGCCCGGGATGAACCCCGCGACATCGGGCACCGAGGCCTGGATGCGCCCCATCAGCTTGGGGTCGACATTGTTGGTCACGGTGCCGCGATACTTGCCGTAGAGTGGAGCCGGGGTCATGCTGGCACCGCTGGAAGGGTGGAAACGAGGGCGTTGCGGGCGAGCGAGAACGCCTGCTTGTAGGAGCCGCGTTCGATCTCGTGCGTCACGGTCTTGACGTAGTAGAGCCCGTCGAACGGCAGCCCGGCGCCGCGCACCCCGACGAGCTTGCGCGAGCGCAGCAGGCGGCCATATCTCGCGACATCCAGCGTGCCGGTGCCGAACACCGAGTCGCTGTTCTGGCCGGCATAGGCGATGCCCGCCATCAGCGCCTCCGCCGCACCCAGGTGGGCAGTGGAATCGAGCTTGACGATATTGGGCGGCAGGGGTGGCACCACGCCCAGCGGCGGGTTCAGCGGCGTAACGTCGGGGATCGGCACGCCGATCGGCAGCTTGCTGATCGGCTCCTGGAAGAACACGATCGGCAGCTTCTTCCGCCCCTTGTCGAAATTGAACGAGATCTGCTCGACATTGGTCAGCGCGTTCATGTTGGTGGTCAGCGCCGGCTGCGGCTCGCCCACCCGGATCTCCGGCCCCCAGTAGGCCTTCGATGTTCCCGGCACCGGGCCCGGCTCGAGGTAGAAGACATAGCCCGCCTCCTCGGCCAGCTGGCTGATATAGGCGTAGTCGCTGCCGCGCTGTTGCGGGATCTGGTCGATCGGCAGCGGCGGAATATCGATGATACCGGGGATCACCACCGGCATGACGCCGAGCACCGCGTATTTGGCCAGCAGCACCAGCACGCGCAGCGACGGCGGCGTGGCGGGAAATGGCAGGCCGGGGATTTCGATCACATCCATCAGGGCGGAAAGATCCTTGCCCTTGACCACCAGCCGCGACACCCCGCCCTGCCCCGGCTGGGTCTCGACATTGGTGGTCACCCCGTCGATCAGCGGGGTGGCGCTGCCATTGATGGTGACCACCAGCACCACCCGCATCAGCGGCAGGCTGCCGCCGCCGGTCAGCAGGAACAGGGTGCGGAGCGGCGAGGTGGGCGACAGCTCGAAAGTCAGTTCGAACCCGCTCTGCGCGGCCCCCGAGCCGTCCTCCACCTTCACCTTGACCAGCGCGTCGGTCACCTCCCGTGGCACCGGGAGCGGCACTGGGCCAACGCGCAGGGAGAGCTGGACGCCGCTTTGCATGATTGCTCCTAGGTGCCCGGCGGAACCGGGATGACGACGCGCGCCCCCAGTTCGTCCGTCAGCTCGAACGGGTCGATGACCTCGTTGGCGTCGGCGATGCGCCAGTAGAGTTCCGGGTCGCCAAAGGATTGGAAGGCCAGCCGGTCGGGCCGCTCGCCGGCCTGCACCAGATGCAGCCCCGCCGTGGCGATATCGCGGGCTTGCGGGATGAAGCGGCGCAGCACATAGGGCACCCCGGGCACATTGGCCGCGGCGCGGTAGAGCCCCAGCGGCACGCCGCTGTAGCGGCTGGCCGCGTCAAACGAGGTGGCCGGGATGGCGCCGGCTTCGATCAGCGCCTGTAGCGGGTCGGTGGTGCTCATGTGGCCTCCCTGGTCATGGCAGCCGCTCGAGGCCGATGGACGCCAGACTGGCGCGCCCCGCCTTGCTGGCCAGCGCCTCGCGCGCCCTGAGGTAACTGATAAAGACGGCGCCGCCCCGATGCGCGAAGCCGAGATCTTCGGTGCTCATCACCCGCAGGCCGAGGCTGACCTTGGCGCGGATCGGGTTGAGCTGGGTGTCGAAGGCTTCCTCGGTCACCGAGAAATCGGTGACGCGCACCGGCACCACGCGGCTGCGGCTCCACACGAACAGCACCAGCGGCGCCTCTGGCGGCAGGATTTCGAGCGTGCCATTGGCGGCCCGGGCCGCGATCGACAGCAACTCGTCGACACTGGGGTTGATCAGCGCTTCGAGCAGGGCCAGCTGCGGGCCGATGCCGAAACTCACCGCATTGGCATTGCTGCCGGGGAATTCGAGCTGGTCGGTGGCGTCGATCTCCGCCTCGAGCCGGATCGCCTCGACGGCCGGGCCCTTGAGCCGGAAGGGCTGGGCCCGTTCGCCGCCGCCCTCGCCGCCGGCGCCCTGCACCTGGTAGGTGCGGGTCAGCGTGTCCGGGTTGTATTGCAGCGCGATGGTGCTGCGAACCGCGCCCCCACCCGGCGCGAGGACCACCAGCCCACCCTTGATGACCCGCGGAGACGAGGTGAGGCTCATGGCGTCGCCCTCGCTGGAACGGGGCTATCGCAACCGGTTTTTTGCACCGGCTTCTCAGTGGTCCTCCACCGTGAAACGGGGGAGGGGGACCGCCGAAGCTGGTGGAGGGGGCGGCAGGATGCGCCGGTGTTTGTGGCCGCCCCCTCCACCAGCTTCGCTGGTCCCCCAGCGGTGAGCGCCCACTGGCGCTCAGCCGCGACCCCGCTGCGCGGTGGAGGATCACTGAGAGCCTGGTGGCTTCCATACGCGACATCCCTGCCCACCGAAGCGCGAACTGCCCGTTCAAACCATCCAGCAAAGCCCGGCATCACCTGAGCCCTCCGCCGTCGATGGAAAACGGCACCGTCGCCCCGCGCGGTGGCCTCAGCGTCGCCAGATAGTGCTCCAGCGTCGTCGGAGTGAAGCCGAGGCTGGCGGTGACCGTGCCGAGGGGCGTGACGATGAGGGCGAGCCCGCGCGCCGCGGCAATCCATTCGCCGCCCGCCAGCACGCCCACGCCCCATTCGACATCCCGCCGCACCATCGTCGCGGCGTCGAAGGCCGGCGCCGGCAGCGGCGCGCTCAACAGGTCGCATTCGGTGAGCACGACGCGATCGCCATCGTGCCAGACGGTGATCGGGGCGCGCGCCAGCGACGACCGGGTGACCAGCGTGCCGTCTTCCCCGAGCCGCGTCGTCGCATCGAGCGTCTGCGCCGGACCGAACGCGGCGACGAGGCTGCCGAGCGCGCACTCGGCCGGCAGGCCGGCAAAGGCCGCCCAATCGCCGTTGAGCAACGCCATCGTTGCCGCACTGCAGGAGACCGAGGGCGTGCTGATCTCGGCCATCACGGCCCTCCGATCAGGTCGACGCGGCCCTGGAAATAGGCCGCATAGAGGTTGTGGAGCCCGACCACCCCGACGAGGCGCACTGCGTGCTCGTAGGTGGCGTAGCGCCGGTGCGGGATCTTCGGCACGAGGTTGGCGTCGTAGGGCAGCTTGGCCGCAACCGCATCGGGCTCGACCTTTTCGCGCACCGCCTTGGTGCTGGTGCGCTTGATGGCGCTGGACCAGGCGATTTCGGTGAGCAGAGAATCCACCCCCTCGATCAGCGTATTGCCCTGCGTGCTGTGCTCGCCGCCGAGCTTTTGCGCGTAGGTGTCGTAGGGGCCGGATTTGAGCTTGTGCAGGTACTCGTGCATCAGCGTGAAATACATGTCCCACAGGAACCGCCGGTCCTCGGCCGGCGTGGGCTTCTTGAACAGCTGGATGTGGATATCGCCGCCGCGCTGATAGGCATCCCAGCCGCGGCCGATCTCGAACAGGCGCTTGGAGTCCGAGGACACCAGCGGATCCCCGACCTTGCGGATGATCTTGGCCTCGTCGTTGAGGGCGGCGGAATTTTTGTCGAACGATGGCGACGCGTCATGTGCTTCGTTGATGCCGGCCATCCGGTTGGCGTTGACCGTGGGGTCGGTGCTGCGATCGTTCTGGATCAGGTAGTAGAGCCAGAACATGGCGCTCGACTTTTCGTAAGCCGGGTTAGCGGTCCGCAGATCCTGCTCGACCTGCCACACATCGCGCAGGTTGCCCTTGGCCGTCAGCTTGCCGCCGGCGTCGCGCTTGTCGGCCTGGAAGGCGGTAACCGCCCCCTTGTTGTAGAAACTGGCGAACACCAGGTCGACTTCATCCTTGGCCTGGTTGGCGATCACCTGCATGTCGTCCATCGAGCGCGCCTTGGTCTTGTCGGCATGCGCCTTCTCGTCCCGCGGTGCGCCGAAGCGCGCATGCGCCTCTTTGATGATGTCGGGAACCCGCTTCTTGACCTTGTCTTCGTAGGTATCCTTGCTGCCCTTGACGGCGGCCGGGTTGAAAACCGGCGCCGGCGGTGGCGGCAGCCCCTTGGCGGCGGCCTGCACTGCCGCCTGGGTTTGCGGCGCAATGGCGTCGGTCGCCGCCTTCTTGGTGGCGGCATCGAGCGGCGTGGTGAGCTTCTGGTAATCGGCGGCCACCTTGGGCGCCCCCATGGCGATATCGCGCGCCGTCCCCTGCAGCACCAGGTCGAGCAGCAGCACTTCGCCGAGCAGCAATTCGCGACGGCGGCCGAGCGTATCCTTCTTGTCCTGGGTCGGGGCGGCGTCGATATCCTGCCAGATCGTATCGGCCTGCGCGTCGCGCCGCGCCCGGTCGGCCGACAGATCCTTGACCGCGGTGGCCTGCTGGGCCGAGGGCAGCGCCGACAGCTGGGCCTGCAGCCGCGGCGCCTCGGCGCGGATCATGCTGTCGACCATACCGGCGCGCTTCGACTTGTTGCGATCGCGGATGAACAGCCCGATCTGGATGATGATGTCGGCAACCACCGCGCGCATCGCGGCGGCGCCATAGGGCGCGGTGACTTCGAGCACCGGCTCGGGCGCGAACACCAGCGGCTTGCCGGTGAACACCGCCTTGTAGCCGCCGACGAGGATCTGGTTGTAGAACGCCCGGAGGCTATCGAGCTCATCGCCCTGGAAGTTCTTGTACAGCCGATCGGCATCGACCTTGGGCAGGATCACCTCGAGATCGGGCCTTGCGCCGCGCTGCAGCAAGGTGAGGATGGCGCGCTCGCTGTCATTGGCGGTGTAGCCGTGCAGCATTTCTTCGATCAGCAGCACCTTCATGTCCGGGGAGAGCCCGAAGGCGTCCCCGCCCTGGCGCCACCTGCGCACCACGCCGCGCGCCTTCTCCTTGCTGTCGCCCTTCTTCTCGATCTTGCCGCTGTCGCGCAGCACCTTGAGATAGGCGAGCAGGTCCACATCCTTGGCGGTGCCGGCGTCGAACACCTCGATATCGGCCACCTCCTTGCGCCACACCGGGCCGTTGGCGCGGCCGGCATCCATGGCGTGATGCGCCAGCTCGTGCGCCAGCAGCCGCTGGCCGCGCGGCAGGCCGGGCTGCCAGCGCCCCGCCCCGAAGACGATGTGGTTGCCGCTGCTATAGGCGGCAGCGCCGATCAGCGCGGCGGAGCGCTGCGCCGCGGCATCGTGATGGATGCGCACATTGGAGAAGTCGCGGCCGAAACGCGGCTCGAACAGCGCCCGCGCCGCGCCGTCGAGCGGCTGCCCGCGGCTGCCCAGCACCTCGTTCACCAGCGCCGGGGAGGGCGCGCCGCCGCTCGTCGGCCCCGCTGCCTGCGGCATCGGCACCGGCCGCGCGCCGCTGAGCACCGGGGCTACGGCGCGATCGGCCTGCTGTTCCAGCGGATGGCTCGCCGGCATGATCCGGCGCGGTGCGGCAGCGGTCGCCGGCTGGGCCGGGGCAGCGATGCGGGGATTAGCGGCGGCCATGGCGCCCCCTCCCCGAACTGGTGTTCGCCGCGGCCGGCAGTTGCGCCGCAATGATGGCGGCAAGCCTCGTCACCGGATCTGCCGCCGCCTGCGGACCTGCTGCTCCCCCCGCGAGCTCTGCCGCTATGGCCGATTGCAGCCGTTGCCCGAACTCGGCCCGCGTGCCCGCGCCGAGCGCCCCCGGCTCGACCACCACACGGCCGATACGAACCTGAACCTGCGCGGCGGCAACCGGCTTCATGCCACACCTCGCGCCAACTCGGTGCCGAAGCTGCGTTCGAGCTTGGCGAACTCCTCGCGCGCCGCGGCGACGAGGATAGGCTGGCTGATCGCCTCGCCCGCATCGGCAGCCTTGAACGCCGCGTTGAGCGCGATGCTGCGGATATTGCCGCCGGCGAGGCTCAACTGGGCCAGCGCCCGGAAGTCGATCTCCCCCACCGGCGCCTCGCGCGGGAACTGGCGCCGCCAGATCTGTTCGCGCGCCGCGGCATCGGGGAACGGGAAACTGATGACGAAGCGGATGCGCCGCATGAAGGCGCGATCGAGCGCGCTCTTGAAATTGGTGGTGAGGATGGCGAGCCCGCGATAGGCCTCGACCTGTTGCAAAAGGTAGGCGATCTCGATGTTGGCGTAGCGGTCGTGGCTGTCCTTGACCTCGCTGCGCTTGCCGAAAATCGCGTCGGCTTCGTCGAACAGCAGCACGGCGCCGCTTGCCTCGGCGGCATCGAAGATCTGCTTGAGGTTCTTTTCGGTCTCCCCGATATACTTGCTGATTACCGTCGCGAGGTCGACCCGGTAGAGATCGAGCTCCACCTCGTTGGCGATGGCCTCGGCGGCGAGAGTCTTGCCGGTGCCGGACTCGCCGGCAAACAGCGCCACGAGGCCACGCCCGCTGTCGCTGCGCGTGCCGAACCCCCACTCGTCATAGACCCGGTCGCGCTGGCGCAGCTGGCGGGCGATATCGCCGAGCAGCAGCCGCTGGCCCGCCGGCAGCACCACATCGTCGAGCCTTGCCTTGCTGTCGATGCGGCGCGCCAGGTGCTCGAGCCCGCCGCGCGCGGCGCTGCGGGCAGCCGACCACACCGCTTCAGGCCGCGCCGCGGGCGGGAGACTGGCGATCTCGTCGATGATCGAGCTGATTGCTGCCGGGCCAAGGCGGAACTGCGATCCTGCGCGCTCGATTTCACGGCGCACCGCTGGCTGGCTGCCGGCGCCGGCCTGCAGCCACTCTGCCAGCACGGCGCCGTTGGCCCGGCCGTCGCGCCGCGGCAGGGTGAGCCGGATGACCCGCCGCGCCACCGGCAGCGCCGCGAGAGCGCCGGCGCCGTCGCCCCCCAGCCAGAGCAGCGGACACTCGAGGCGCTGCAGCAGGGCCCGCCCGGCGGCCTCGTCCTGAGGCTGCTCGACAGCCAGCACGAGGCCGGCATTGCTGAGCGCCATTTCGCGCTCGAGGCGGCGCGCGAGGCTCGTCAGCGAACCCGGGTCGGTGGGCAGCCCGCCGGCTGCCATCCACAGCGCCAGCCGATGCCCCGAGCGGCCGATCGCCGCCAACGCATGGTCGCGCCGCATCGCGGCATCGCCCCCGCCATCGAGCACGATGATCGGCTGCTCGCCGGCCGCATCGCGCAACAGCCGCTCGGCCCGCAGCACCACCGGCTGGGCGCCGAGCCCCGCGACATCCGGCTCGACCTCGATCGTCGCGGCATAGGCTTCGACGATCGGGTCGCGCGCCGCGACGCCCGCCACATAGTGGACGAGGTGCTCGTCGACGAACAGCGCCGCGTCGGCCAGCGGCCGGCCGGGCTCGAGCTGCAGCATGCCCCAGCGGCGCAGCGGCGCCTCGGGCGACAGCGCATCCCAATGCGGCTCGACCAGCAGCGACAGGGCAAGGGCAAAGCTCGGGCGCCCTGCCCCGAGCGGATTGAGCTCGGTGACGAGCCGCCTGAGCCGCACGTCGAGCTCCACCCCGACAAGCAGCAGCAGCAGCTCGCGCTCGAAGGCGGAAAGTCCGAACATCGCCGCGCCATGCACCAGCGCCGGCACGAAATCGGAAGGGATGTACGGCTCGACGCAATCGGCCGGCGCCTCGCTCGCCTCGGCGCCCGCCTCGAGGCGGGTGAGTAGCCGCGCCACCGCCTCGATCAGCCATTGCCGGTTGAGGCTGGTCCAGCTCGGCAGCGGCACCGCAGTTTCGCTTCTCTTGCCGGGGATCGCGTTCATGCCGGCACCGCCAGTTGCTGGCTGGGGTCGAACGCCGGTGCGTCGCCGCTTCGATCGACCAGGAGGCTATCGACCCCGTCGACCCGCAGCCGCACCCTGGGGGTGCCGGCCGGCAGCGCATCGGGGAAGACGAACACCAGCGGATCGGCCGGCAGGGCCCGCGGCTCCGCCACCGCCTCGGCCGTATCGAGCAGCAGGCTCGCCCGCTGCGCTGGCCGCACCCGCGGGCGCGACCGCATCTCGACCGTCACCACCTGCGGCGCACCGCCGCGCACCACGGTCGCTGCCGGCAAGCTGAGCCCCGCATCGGCCGCCAGCACCGCCACCGGGGCGATCTGCAGCGGCACGGCGTTGGTCTCGCGCGGGTTGGCCTCGCCTTGCGGCGTCAGCACCACGCTGACCACGAACTGCCCCGCTGCAAGGTTGGTCTGCGCCGCGGCCGTGTTGGGCAGGGTGAAGGTGATCCGGCCCGCAGCCGCATCGACGGCGCTGGCGTTGAGTTCGAGTGGCGCGGTGAACAGCCGGTGGCTGAGCCGCACCCGGTGCCCTGCCCCGACGAGCCGGGTTCCGGTGATGGTGACCACTTCGCCGAGCCGCGCCGCCGTCTGCTGGTTCGGCGGTGTCGCGGCGGTAAGCGTCGGCAGCGGCGACAGCAGGTCGGGCGTCACCGCGACACCACGGTCGCGATGGGTGGCCGGATCGATGATGCCGCGCGACAGCACCGGCAGCGGCGCCACCGCCGGCCGCGTGCCCTCGATCAGCACCACCGAGACGAGGTACCCCGACGACGGACGATAGTGCGACTGGATGGCCGACCAGAGCTTCGACATATCGTCGCCCGACATGCCGGCCGGCGTGATCTTGATCTGCTCCACCTGGTCGGCGAGATCGGAAGCCGTCAGCGCCTGGAAGGCCGGCGGCATCAGCCCGGCAGGCAGCGGGCTCGGCGCCAGCGCCCGCCGGATCGCTGCGCGATCGAGCAGCGGCCGCTCGTGCAGCAGGTGCATGGCGTAGCCGAGCAGGATCTCCGCCTGGAAATCGAGCCGGCCATAGGCGGTGATCATGTAGTGGAGGTCGAGCGCCAGGGGCGCGTTGCTGAGCCGCTCGCCGCTCACCGCGCCGCGCGATGGCAACCCGGCATTGCGCCAGCCGGGATTGGGCGTCACCTGGTGGAGAAAGAGGTTGAGCCGTGGCCCCTCGTTTTCGGCCTCGAGGTCGATGGTATCGGGGGCCACCGCGCTGACATTGACGGTGGCGCCCATGGCGTTGCCCGCCTCGATCAGGCCATTGTCGAGCAGGTTCCGCAGCACCGCACTGACCGCACCGATGGCAAGCGGCGAACTCATCTTCGCCCCCCGCCATTGCCGCGCAGATAGTCCGACAGCGACACCGAGGGCGCCGGCGGCTGCCGCGGCCCGCGCTGCGGCGCGGCAACCGGGGCGGTTGCCGCCCGCACCTCGATGCGGTCGATCGTGACATTGATGACCGGCGGCCCCACCGTGGAGCGGACCGCTGCCACGGCCGCTTCACTGAGGGGACGCCGGGGCGCCGGCAGAACCTGGGCTGGCGCGAGTGCCGGTGGCGTGGCCGGGCGGGCGGCCGCTTCGAGGCGCGCCGCTGTTGGCTGCGGCCGGGAGGCTGGCGCTGCCTGCGGCTGTGGCGGGATCGCGGCAACCGGGGCGGCTTCGCGAGCGACCGGCCGCTCGCCGGGCTGTGGCTGGGGAGCGGTCGGCTTCACGCTGGCCTTCGGCTCGGACACGTCCGCCACCTCGCGCGGCGCGGGCATGCTCCGGCGCGGCGCGGCAACCTCGCTCGGCTCCTCGACCGAGGGGCGCGCGTCGGCAGAGCGAGGCGGCGATGGCGGCTGCAGAGGCGCTGCCGCGACCAGCGGCTGATATGCCGTTGCCGGCCCTATCACCGCCGTCTCGCCGGGCAACGGCCCGGCAAAGCGCGGCGGCAGCACCAGCCGGGCGGCACCCGGGGCCGAGCCCGTTGCCATGGCCAACAGCCGGGCGACGAAGCCGCTCATGATGCGTCGCCCAGTTGCAGGTAGGCGGCGCGGCGCAGCGGCGACAGCGACAGGATTTCGCTTTCGGTCCAGCCATATTGCCGCGCCAGCGCATCGACGCTGAGCAGCGTCTCCTCGGCGGCCTGCTGCACTTCCCGCCACAGGGTGTCGCCGATATCGAGCCCGGCCGACCACTGGGCGCTGCATTCGGGACAGCTGAGCTCGAAGCTCACCAGCGCCGCCGGATCGAGCAACGCCAGTTGCGCCTCGATGGCCTCGAGCTCCGCCGCGCTCGCATCCGAGAAATCCATGGCGCCGCCGGCACAGCGGGCGATCAGCGCCAGGCTCGCCTCGCGGACGTCGTCGATCGAGGCGATGGCCTCGAGGTCCTCGACCTCAGGGGGCCGCAACTGCACCTCATGCCCGCGCCAGTCGAGCGTTAGAGCGTCAACCGGCTCGGTGGGCTCGAGCGCCTCGAGCAGGCTTCCCGCATGGATGTCGAACCCGCAATCGGCGCCACAGGCCGGGCAGCCGGCCCGCAGCGACCAGGGGCGATCGAACAGCGCCTGGCGCAGCGCCAGGAGCCCCAGGTTGCGCGCCCCCAGCCGCGCCGGAACCCTGTCCCGCGCGGCCAGCAGCGCATCCTCGCGAGCCCGGCGATCCAGCGTTCCCGCCGATTCCCAGAGGCGCAAAATCTCAGCCTCGCGATTGGGCTGCGAAAGTCCGGGCATGGCTCAGTCCTGCTCAGGCCGGCTCGGTGAAACGCGGCTCGCTGGGCTCGACCACATCGAGGTCGCGCTCCCAACCCTCGTTCTCGAGCTTGATGGTCTGGATCGCCACCGCATTGGCGTTGGCATCGAGATCAGGCAGGGCCTGGAACTCCGACACCCAGCAGCGGAAGACCTTGTAGGCGATCGCCAGCTGGCCGGCCTCGTTGTAGAATTCGAGGATGATGTCCTTGCGGAAATCCTGCAGCGACACCTCGGCCCCCAGCCCCGAGCCGAAATTCCACACCTTGTTGGCCCAGCGCTCGAATTCCGGGTCGTGGGTGACGCCGCGCTCCAGCGTGATCGCCTCGAACTTGCTGCGCCCGGGCGATTTGCGGCCGGTCGAGGGGTCTCCCCCCTCGCGATGCTCCACCACCTCGGTGGTGCGTTTCAGCGCCGACACCTTGCTGATGCCGGCAACGTAGCGCCCATCCCATTTGATGCGGAACTTGAAGTTCTTGTATGGGTCGAAGCGCTGCGGATTGACGGAAAACTGAGCCATTTAGCTTGTCCTCTCTGGCGCCTCAGGTCGGGATATCCCCGGCCATCTGCTGGATTCTGATGACGACGAATTCGGCGGGCTTGAGCGGCGCGAAGCCGACATAGATGTTGACGATGCCCTGGTTGATGTCGGCCTGCGTGGTGGTTTCGCGGTCGCATTTGACGAAATAGGCCTGGCGCGGCGTCGTGCCCTGCAGCGCCCCCTGCCGGAACAGCCCCTGCATGAAGGCGCCGATATTGAGCCGGATCTGCGCCCAGAGCGGCTCGTCGTTGGGCTCGAACACCACCCATTGCGTGCCGCGATAAAGGCTCTCCTCGAGGAACAGCGCCATCCGCCGCACCGGCACGTATTTCCATTCCGAGCCGCGATCGTTCTGCCCGAACAGGGTGCGCGACCCCCACACCACATTGCCGTAGATCGGCAGCGTGCGCAGGCAATTGACCCCGAGCGGGTTGAGCTGGCCGTTCTCGGCATCGCTCATGGTGATGGCGAGGCCGGCCGCGCCGTTGATCGCCGCTTCGCTGCCGGCCGGGGCCTTCCAAACCCCGCGGCTCGCATCGGTGCGGGCGAACACGCCGGCGACGAACCCGCTGGGCGGGAAGCTCCGCAGTGCGCCGCGCTGCAGCGGATCGGGCGCCCGCACCCAGGGGAAGAACACCGCCGAGTTCGCCGCCCCCGAGCCGAGCGGCACATTGGCCGAGCTCTGCATATCGGTGACGTCGGAATTCTCGTCCGGATCGACAATCAGGAAGGCCCGGCGATCGACGCAATGCCCCTGGATGGTGCTGAGCGTCGTCGGGTCGAACTCGCCCGGAATGCACACCATGTTGAACAGGTCGATCCGGTCGGTGATGCTGCCGAGCCCGAACACTCCGGCATCGAGCAGTGCAGTCTGGAAACCGGCGGTGCCGGGCACCAGCACCGTGCCGTCGCCTCCACCGGCCAGCAGGTCGCCGTCGGGGCCGTTATCGGCCGGCGCCGCCCCCGGCCCGGGGTTAGGCGTGGTGACGGTGATGAAGGCGGAATTGCCGTTGATGACGCTCTCGGCAAAGCGCGGATCGGTGCGCGACATCGAGAGGTTCTGGAAGCTTTCGAGCACGGCGTTCTGGTGGTCGGGGTCGATCACCTCGACGCTGAAGCGGGTGGCGTCGTCGGCGCGCTGCGTGGTCCTTATGGCATAGACATCGGCCCAGGTGCCGGGCGAGCTCGCATCCACCGTCAGGTCGCCCAGCACCACCTGCGAGGTGGCATCGCCGTCCGACAGCCGCACCACATAGGCGTCGCTGCCGCCATTATCGAAATATTGCCGCACCGAATGGCCGAGCACGGTGCGCGGGTCGAGCCCGCCATAGATCCGCTCATACTGGGCAAAGCTGGTGATGCGGCTGGCCCGGGTGGTCGGCCCGCGCGGCGCCCAGCCCAGGAACAGCGTGATCGACGTCGCCACCCCGGTGATGGTCCGCACGCCGCTCGGAACTTCCTCGATATACACTCCAGGCTGCAACAGGGCCGTAGGCATCGCGTCATCTCCATCCCGTTAAGCATGGTCGCCAGTACGTTGATTTATGGCCGTTATTCGAGGTTGGCCTCTGATCCCGGGGGGCCGCGGTCCGCATTGCTCCCGCCCCCGACATGAGACGGCGACCATAACATGTGGGGGTGCCGCCCGAATGAGCCGTCGGATATGGGCCCCTGCCCGACGGTCTGGGTCCCCATGGATCAAACGGTCCAGGCCGCGGTTGCGCCGCGCGGGCAAGCGACCAGGCGCGCCCTGCCTTGCGGGACGCCGCGAAACGGCGATCGGAGCTGGTGTTTCCGCCTAGTCGGTGGCGCTGCTGCTAGCGATGCAGCGAGCCACCGCCGCCATTGGGCAGGGTGAGTGGCGTCCTGGGCGAAGCGGCCTGGAAAAGGTGTGCCGCCACCTCGGCGCGGCGGCTCACCCCGAGCTTGCTCAGGATGCTGTGCACGTGGTTTTTCACCGTCGCATCGTGGATGCCGAGCCGCCGCGCAATGTGCTTGTTGGGCAGGCCCTCGCCCATCAGCAGCACGATTTCCCGCTCGCGCGGGGTCAGCGTTTCATCCCCGCCCATCGGGGGCCGGGCTTTGCGCGCCCCCAGCAGCCGGAACAGCATCCCCGCCGTCTGCGGCGAACAGACCAGTTCCCCCCGCACCGCCGAATGGATGGCCGAGGCGATATCCTTGAGCGAGCCGGTCGAGCTGACAAAGCCGGCAATGCCGGCCTCGGCGCAGGCGATGACATCGGACTCCGCCTCGACCACCCCCAGCGCCACCATCTTCACCTGAGGCATCGCCACCCTGAGGGCGCGCGAGCGCTTCAGATCCATCGACACGGTGAAATCGATGAGCAGCACATCGGGGTTGAGGGCGGCAATCCTGAGCGGATGGATCGCGTGGTTCGAGGCGCCCACCACCTCGATGCTGGCCTCCCGCGACAGCGCCATCACGATGCCTTCGAGCAGGATATGCGTATCGCTGAGGACAAATAAGCGCGGTCCCTTGCCCGGCGAATTCTCAGAGAAACCGTCGCTGATCGTCACTTTAGCAGCTCCCAAATCGCTATTTCAGATACGTAGTTTCCGGAGCGCCCCTACAATATCTACCTGACGCAACTATCGTATTCAAGCGACCTACTCGCCGAAGGGAGCATCAAGCAACAGTTTCTCTGCCCACTACGAAAGCAATGCATCGCGCTGCCTTCGGCAACTCCTGCTCAGATCAATCGTCAGAAAATTCGCTTCAACTTTTGTTCAGAGCGTACACTTCTGTACCAAGCAACCGCCTGAGCTTCGCTGGGCATGGCGTCTCCAACCCATTTGCTTGATTCGGCAGCGGACCCGCCCCGTTCAATCGGCCAGGGCTGCGGCGGCCCGCTTCGGCGGGCGCGCTGCCGATATCCGGCTCGCACCGCCGGTTGTTCCGAGGCTCGGAAGTGTGTCGGCGGCAACCCCCACGCGAACGTCGCGCCCGCCCCCCTCCGCGGGCATGCCCTGCGTGAACAAAACAGAAACACCCAGTGACTCCCGCCTCCGGAGCGTGTAACCATGCGCCTTATCTTGGGGGATTTTTTGAATGAACTGGTACTATTCGACGGGCGCCGACCCGGTCGGGCCGCATAGTGAAGACGATATCGCCAACCTGCTTCACTCGGGCAAGCTCAATGCCAAGACGTTAGTCTGGCGCAAAGGTTTCGCCGATTGGACCGCCCTCGCCGATACCGGAGAGTTCGCGGCCTTGCTTGATGCGCCGCCGCCTCCGCCAGTCCCGTCGGCCCGCCCGCAAGCAACCGGACGCGACACCGGCGATCACCCCGGGGATGAACTGCTGGTCGATGATCGCATCGATGCCCCTCGCGAGGCGGATCGCCTTGTCGGCGACGATGAGCCCGAACCGGCCTTCACCCTGGCGCCAGCCGCCGCAGCACCTGCCCTCGCCGGCCCGTGGACGCGCTATTTCGCCCGTTCGATCGACATATCGATCATCGCCACGGTCCTGCTGACCGGTTTGTTTCTGCTGCTGCCGCTGGTGAGCCCGCAGCTCTACTACCAGCTCTACTTCGTCGACATCCGCGCGCTGGTCTTCCTGGCGGTGCCGGTGGCGCTGTTCATCAACGCCATCATCATCACCCTTTGCGGCAACTCGCTGGGCAAGGCCATTTTCGGCATCCGGGCCGAACCCATCGCTGGTCGCCCGCGCTTCGGCTTCGGTTCCAACCTGCTACGCGAGTTCCGCGTCTGGGCCCAGGGCCTGGCGCTGGGCATCCCGCTGCTCAACTTCTTCACCATGATCCCGGCCTACCGCGCCGTGCTGCGCGGCGCCCCGGCGCCCTATGATATCGGCACCGCCACGGTGCGCGCCTATTCGCAAAGCCCCGTGCGCCGCACGCTCGGCATGCTGTTTGCCCTCGCTCTCTATGCGGGTATCACCGTGCTGAACGGCCTCGACCGCGCCGCCCTCGACGGGCTCGAGCGCCCCACCAGCTGGCTCAACCCCACCACGCAGATCACCGCCACCATCCCCGCCGGCTGGGAGTACCAGGCCGTTGCCGGCCCCGATGGCGCAGCCATGCCGGCCTTCGTCAACATGAAAACCGGCGTCGTGGCCCTGTTCGCCGTCGAGACCGCCAACATGGACATGGCCGCCTACGCCGCCGGCCTCACCCAGGGTCTCGGCGCCAACGTTACCCTCGGCGCCTGGTCGATGTCGAACCAGCCGGGCATCTGGACGGCAAGTGGCGCGATGCTGCCGGGGGGCCACCCGACCACCATCTACGCCACGCAGCTCGGCAACCAGTTCTGGCGCATCGTCTACCTCGACCAGCTCACCACCACGCCGCGCGTCATCGTCGAAACGGAAATGAGCGCGGCGTTATTCAGGAGTGCGGGGGTGGGTGTTGGGCAATGAGCGACGAGGACCTCGTGCGGGGCATCAAGGCCCTGGTCGTCGACGCGACCCGCGACACCCCCCGCATGACGCCAGAGCAGGTTGCAGCGCGGGCTGCCGCCGAGCGACGGGAGGCGATGGAAGCCATCTACCGGCGCAGCCCCGGCCTCTACGAGGCGGTCACCGAGATCACGAGGCGGGTGCAACGCAAGCAGGAACGTCGCCACCTGCTCCGCCGCGTCCTGGTGCTGCTGGTCATCCTGCTGCTTTGCTTCGTGTTCGCCGCCATCGAAGACGCTTACACTTGAGCTGACCGGCTTCGAGGACATGCGGCGGGCAGCGGCCACTGCGCGGGTCAACCCATGGGTTGACGGTTGCCCGACGACCGTCAACCAATTCATTGACAAGACGGCGCCGCCGACCTCGCGCAGCGCAACGACCGACGCCGGCAATACATCGCCGCGCTCCGCGCCGCCGATAGGCAGGATTATGTGCCGCTGCTGGCATTTGCCGGCTTACGCGGCGCGCCCTGATCGGCCCCGCCCCCGAGAGCTACTGGCGGCCCCTGCCCCACCTTGCCGCGATACGGGAACACACCTGCGTCCCAAGCGACAGCCGGCTTGTCCTTAGCCGCATAATAAGGAACCAGGCATACTGGATTGCTCAAGCCCGGCGCCCGAGTCGAACCGCTGACGGCCGGGCGGGGGTTCGAGCTGCAGGCGAGCCTGAGAGGCGGGGCGCAGCGGACTGCGCCCCGCCCCCCTCACGCCACCTCCGCCAACGCCGCGCCCGCCTCCCCCTGCCCCGCCGGCTCGGCCAGCAGCGCCAGCGCAATATCGTGCTGGTTGCGGCACCAGCGCTCCACCCGCCCCCGCGCCTTCGCCACTGCAATATCGTCGGCCACATATTCCACCCGTCGCACCAGCCGCCGATCGGAGCTGCTTGCGCGCGGCGCGCTGACCGAGAGCGGCACGCCGAAGCGGGCGGGATCTTCGTCGATCGTCACGTCCCAGACTTCGCTGGTCACCGGGCGGACGCTCATGGTGCAGATCGAGGCGATGCCGGCGGTGATGAGGAGGTCGAGGGCATGGGTCTTGAGGCCGAGGGCGTGGCGGATGGTTTCGGCATCGAAGGGCCAGGGGCCGCGGGCGATCAGGTAGGAGGTCATTGCCGGCTCCAGGGGTGATGCGGCTAACGGTGCATTAATGCACTATCCTCGTCAAGCGCAGCCGTGCAGGATTGCACATCACGCTGCAGTCACGACACCGACTCGACTCCGGCGTGGCCCTGGTGTTTGAATGTGAACAAACAGTGAACTTTGAGGGATTGCGGAGTGGTGACCTATTACGTGGTGCAGGGGTATTTGCGCGGGAAGAACGGCTATCCGATCCCCGAGGAAAGCCGGGAGGTGCCCAATGAACGCTATGCCCGGGCGCTGTGCGAGCGGCTGATGGCCGACCGCATGGCGGCGGTGGCGTTTTCGCGCAGCGGTGACCCCTCAACCGGGGAGTGGCAGGATGCCGAGGTGATCTGCCGGCTGGGGGCAGTGTCGGATGAGCTGCTGGCGGAGGCGGCGGCTTGAGGGTTGGGGCAGCACCCTGCCCCGCCGCACACCCCCTCCGAGCTGCGCTAGCTCGCTGACGCTCCCAAGCTTCGCTTGCCTCCCCCGTCAAGGGGGAGGTGGGCATCGGGGCCGGGGTGTGATCCTGCCCGCCATTGTCGACCCACACGCGGTGTCACCCCGGCGAAGGCCGGGGCCCATCCTGAGATGGTGGCGGGATGAGCAGAACGTAGGTGGATGCTGCGAGCCTGACCTCGTGCCCGGCAGCCAAGTTTAGTACGTGGGGCTCCCCCCTCCCACCGCGAAGCGGTCCCCCCTCCCCCGCAAGCGGGAGAGGGAGTCCTGACTGCGGGCTTCGGTGCACGAGGTTAGCGACGCGACGCGCGCTTGGAGCGGAGCGACGAGCGGCTCGGGTTAGCTCCGGCTGGATTCGGTGCGCTACTAAGGCGCTTCGTACTTGCCCACCACGCGGTGGCAGATCGGCCAGATGCGGCGGGATTCGGTGAATTGTTTGGCCGGGTTCCACTGCTCGAGCTGCCACTCGCGATCGTTCCAGCCGTTGAGCCGCTTGATGATCGCTTCGGCATCCTCGCCCCCCGGCGGGGTGTGGAAGAACACGTGGTTGCGGCCGCGGGCCGGTTTGAGGTGCGGGTTGATCCAGGCGACGTCGCCTTCCCAGAATTCGGGGTTCATCGAGCTGCCATCGACGATCAGCCCATAGGCGCCCTGCACCCCCTCGAGCGCGGCGGGCATGGCCATGTGGTCGACGAAATCGGAGCTGACGATCAGCTTGCCGTCGCCGCCCATGGCGCCCGAAAACACCGGCAGCCGGTTGCGCCGGCCGCTGAGCACCACCTGCTCGCCCGGCACGTAGCGCACCGGCTGGCCCTCGATGCGCTTGGCCGGCGCTTCGGCGAACCCCGGCGCGTTTGCCGGCGCGACGGGGTCGGCGTTGTAGCCGGCGGCAAAGCCGAGGAAAGCGATGCCGGTGGCCGCCTCGATCTTTTGCAGCGTGGTGTTGGTGAGCGCGAACTTGTACTCGGCCGAGTTCAGCGGCCGGGTCAGCGTGGTCGATGAAATGCCGGCCTTGAGCGCGAGGCCCGTCGGCGACAGCCCGGTCAGGCTGAGAACGTGCCGGATGTAATCGACGGCGAGCTGGTTGGGTTCTGGCATCTGCACAGGCTAGCACCTTTATGCACGAATGCATCATGCATTCGCACTTGACGAACTGTGCATTAATGCTCAGTTTATGTCCCCATGAACAGCGGCGCGGCGGCTTCGAGTCGCCGTGCCGGCCGGGCGACTGACCGCCCGGCCCTGACTTCACACCACCGCTTCGCGGCGCCCCGCCCCGCGAGCCACCCGACCACCCCGCCGCCGGCGCGCTTCGTGCCGGTGCACGCCACCGCCATGCCCACGGAGTGCCCCGATGCTACTCTATCGCCAGTCACGCCTCGCCCCGGTGCGGGCCGCCGATGCGAGCCCCAGCCAACAGGCCTATGCCGAGGAGCGGCGGGCCCGCGAGGCGCGCATCCGCCGCGCTGCGCAACACCCCCTCCCCGCCTCCAACCTCACGGTGCGGCCGTTCCGCGCGTTTCCACCGGCACCGTTACCGCTGCCGCCGGCGGAGAGCTTGCCGGACTATCGCGAACCGGCGCCTTACGACACGATGGAGTTCACGGCGCGATCCCTCGTCGTCGCCCCGGCGGCTCCGCGAGGGATCACCGCCCGCGAGATCATCGATGCGGTGGTGGCGAAACACGGGGTGAGCCGGGCCGAGCTCGCCAGTGCGTCGCGGCGGGCCCCGATCACCGCGGCGCGGCGCGAGGCGAGCTGGCGCATCCGGCATGAGGTGCTGGTCAATGGCCGGCAGATCAGCCTGCCCGAAATCGCTCGCCACCTCGGCGGCCGCGACCACACCACGGTGCTCTACAACATCCGCCGCTACGAGGCGGAGCTGGCCGGAGCGTTTTCAGGAAAAGCTGCAGACTATTCCACCTCGAAAGCGCGACCAGACAAGACCACTCAGGCTGGCGCGCGATGAGCCAGCCCTGGTTCAAGTTCCAGCCCGCCGCCTGGCGGGGCGATCAGGCGCTGCGCGCCGTCAGCCTCGCGGCGCGCGGGCTGTGGATCGAATGTTTGTGCATCATGCACGAGGCCAAGCCATATGGGCACCTGGTGCTCAACGGCACGGCGATCGGTGACGAAACCCTGGCTCGCATGACAGGGGTGCCGGTGGACGAAGTTCGCGCGCTTATGGCGGAGCTTCGGCAAGCCGGCGCCCTCAGCGTGGCGAGCACGGGCGTCGTGCTATCGCGCCGCATGGTCAAGGACCATGAACGCGCCAATCTGGGGCGCAAATCGGCCAATCGCCGCTGGGCGCAAGCCACTGACAGCACAGCACAATCGGGCGCCCCCAATGGGTCGGCCAATGGGCCACCCAGTGCTGAGACTCGAGACTCAAGATTCCCCCCTTTGATCCCCCAGGGCGCCACGGCGCCTCGGGGGGCCGGAAGGGTTTCACGTCGCAGCAGCAAGGGCGCCGCGGCGCTGCTCGAGCAAGCACGGAGAATGCAGGATGAACAGGCAGGATCAGGGCCGGGCGCTCGAAGCGATAGCGACGCTGCTGGCGGGTTTCCCCAGCTCCAACTCGGCGATCGGTGAGGCAACGGCCATGGCTTACCTCCGCGCCGTCGATCACTGCCCGCTCGTCGCCATCGAGGCCGCCTGCACGGCGTTCCTCCGCGGCCAGGTGGCGGGCCACAACCTCGATTTTGCGCCCACCGCGCCGCGGCTCGCAGCACTCGCCGATGCACTGGCGGAAGCGGCCCGCGCGCTCAGCGAGGGGCCGCGGCTGGTGCGCTACCGGATGGGCGAGAGCCCGCCTGAGGGCACCGTGGCTCTGGGCGGCCGCACCGATGATTGGCGCGGCCCGAGCCGGGTGCGGCTCATCGCCGGGAGGACGCACTGATGCCGCTCACGGAGATCGAAACCGCGCCCGGCTTCCGGGTCTTCGTCCGCCGCTGCGATCGCTGCGGCGCCCCGCACGCGCCCTATGGCAAGGGCAGCCTCAGGCAGGCCATCCGCAGCAATGACCTCGGCAAGCTGAAATGCTGGTGCGGGCCCGATGGCTGCCGCGCCGCAGGCCGGGAGGCCGCGGCATGACCTGGTCCGAGACCGGCGCCGAGCGCCGCGGCGGCAGCCGCAAGACCTTTATCGAACGCATCCGCGAAGTGGCCGCCGAATATTCCGATCGTGGCCTCGGCGCCACCGCGGCAATGGCAGAAATCCGGGCGGCCTTGCGCGCCCTCGACCGACAGCTGAAGGAGGCCGGCAATGGCAGCGTGGTACGCAGTACGGACACGGGCGAAGGGCGAGCGCGAGGCGCTGCGCCAGCTCGAGCGGGCGGGCTTCGAGGCCTACCTGCCGCAATACCGCATCGAGCGCTTCAACCGAAGGCTGCGGGTGAACAAGGTCACGACGCTCTGCCACTTCCCGCGCTACCTGTTCGTCGAGCTGGAGCGGCTCGAGGATACCTCGAAAGTCCTCGCCTGCACTCCGGTGCTGGAGCTGCTGCCGGGCCGGCCGCACCCGCCGCAGCCGATCCCGACCTCCGATGTGCTGGCGCTCCGGCAAGCCGAGGCAAACCAGCTGCTCGATGATACCGATGCCGCCCGCCGCCGCCGCGGCGAGACAGTAAGGCAGAGCCTGAGCGCCATGCAGAAGCGCCTCACCGGCAAGCCGGTCCGCATCGCCGCCGGGCCGTTCACCAGCTTTGCCGGGACGGTCGAAGCGGTGGAATCGCTCGGCCGGCTGCGGGTGCTGCTCGATCTGTTCGGCCGGCCGACCCCGGTGGAGCTGCGGCCGGGCCAGGTGGAGGAACTGGCGGCGTGAGGGTGGTGGCTGCCAAAACCCCCTCTCTGGCGAGAACTAAGGACTTAGCTCTCGCTAAGCCCAAGTTTTCGCTTTCTCCCCCGCCAAGGGGGAGAGTCCCGACTGCTGCGCTGGTGCAAGTGGGAGGCACTGATCATCTCCCCCTAGGCGGGGGAGAAAGCAAAATCTTGGGTTTAGCCGTTTGGCTAAGCCTTAGATTTTGCAAGAGAGCATCTGTGTTCTCGGTCAAGCTGTTTTGGGCTGAGTAGGCTCCCATAGGCGGTTCTGCGTGAGCAGGGCGTTCGCGAGGACGACGAG
>JAESFO010000196.1_pt1 | contig 128358 bp, 121 predicted proteins | sample 9269421 | NCBI WGS metagenome assembly JAESFO01 (sample SAMN14502839, study PRJNA617101) | algae metagenome | isolation source: Nostoc desertorum CM1-VF14 and co-occurring heterotrophs from rocky... | place: USA: Clark Mountains, San Bernardino, California | collected 2000-06-05 | reverse complement strand
CGCATGGTCGAAGGCCGCGCCCAGAAGCGCGAGATCGACATGCTGTTCGACGTGACCAAGCAGATCGAAGGGCACACCATCTGTGCGCTCGGCGATGCGGCGGCCTGGCCGGTGCAGGGCCTGATCCGCAACTTCCGCGACGTCATCGAGGCGCGGATCGACCAATACACCTGGTCCTCGACCAGCGAGGGCGCCGTGCCCTCGATCGCGGCGGAGTAAGGCCAATGGCCAGCATCAAAGTCGACGGTACGCTCGTCGAGGTCCCCGATTACTACACCCTGATGCAAGCCGCGGAAGCAGCCGGCGCGGAGATCCCGCGCTTCTGCTACCACGAGCGCCTGTCGGTCGCCGGCAACTGCCGCATGTGCCTCGTCGAAGTGAAGGGCGGCCCGCCCAAGCCGCAGGCGAGCTGCGCCATGTCGGTCAAGGACCTGCGTCCCGGCCCGAACGGCGAGCCGCCTGAGATGTTCACCAACACCCCGATGGTCAAGAAGGCCCGCGAAGGGGTGATGGAGTTCCTGCTCATCAACCACCCGCTGGATTGCCCGATCTGCGACCAGGGTGGCGAGTGCGACCTGCAGGACCAGGCCATGGCCTACGGCGTCGACAAGAACCGCTTCGCCGAGAACAAGCGCGCCGTCGAGGACAAGTATCTCGGGCCACTGGTGAAGACCGAGATGAACCGCTGCATTCACTGCACGCGCTGTGTCCGGTTCACCACCGAGGTTGCCGGCATCACCGAGATGGGCCTGCTCGGCCGCGGAGAAGACGCCGAGATCACCTCGTATCTCGAGCAGGCGCTCACCAGCGAGTTGCAGGGCAACGTCATCGACCTCTGCCCGGTCGGCGCGCTGACCAGTAAGCCCTATGCCTTCCATGCCCGTCCGTGGGAACTGGTGAAGACCGAGACCATCGACGTGATGGACGCGGTCGGCTCCAACATCCGCGTCGACAGCCGTGGCCGCGAAGTGATGCGCATCCTGCCGCGCGTCAACGAGGCGATCAACGAAGAGTGGATCTCGGACAAGACCCGCTTCATCTGGGATGGGCTGAAGAGCCAGCGTCTCGACCGGCCGTATGTCCGCCAGAACGGCAAGCTGAAGCCGGCGTCGTGGGACGAGGCGTTCGCCGCCATCGCCAAGGCGATCAAGGCCTCGGGCGGCGGCAACAAGGTCGGCGCCATTGCCGGTGACCTGGCGGCCGTCGAGGACATGTATGCGCTCAAGGCGTTGATGACCTCGCTCGGCTCGGGCATGACCGACTGCCGTCCGGCAATGTCGGGGATCGACCCGTCGATGCCGCGCTCGGCCTACATCTTCAACCCGACCATTGCGGGCATCGAAGACGCCGACGCGATCCTGATCATCGGCTCGAACCCGCGCAAGGAAGCAGCGCTGGTCAACGCGCGCATCCGCAAGGCCTGGCGCGCCAAGAATACCCCGATCGCGCTGATCGGCGACAATGCCGACCTCACCTACAAGTACGAGTACCTCGGCAACGGGTTGTCGGCGCTTGCCGACCTCGTGGCGCGCAAGGGCAGCTTCGGCGAGATTCTGTCGAAGGCCGTCCGTCCGCTGATCATCGTGGGCGAGGGCGCCGTGTCGCATGGCGCGGCGCATTCCAAGCAAATCGGCCGTGACGTCCTCGCCATGGCCGCCAAGCTCGCCACCGGTTCGGGCGCCGCCGAGGACTGGAACGGCCTCGCGCTGCTGCACAATGCCGCCGGTCGCGTCGGCGGTCTCGACATCGGCTTCGTGCCGCATGACGGCGGCGTCTGCTCGGCCGACCAGATCGGTCTGGCCGGCAAGGGCGAGCTCGACGTGCTGTTCCTGCTCGGCGCCGACGAGTACGACACCGCGGCGATGGGCAAGGCGTTCGTGGTCTATGTCGGCACGCACGGCGATGCCGGTGCGCACCGCGCCGACGTGATCCTGCCCTCGGCTGCCTATACCGAGAAGTCGGGCACCTACGTCAATACCGAGGGTCGCGTGCAGCTCGCCGAGCGCGCCGTGTTCCCGCCGGGCGAAGCGAAGGAAGACTGGGCGATTTTCCGGGCGCTCAGTGCCGTGCTCGGGCAGCCGTTGCCGTTCAACTCGCTCAGCCAGTTGCGCGCCGCGATCTACGCCGAGTTCCCGCATTTGGCGCGGCTCGACCAGATCGCCCAGGGTTCGCTGGCCGATGTGAAGAAGCTCGCCGGCGCTGCGATCAAGACCAAGTCCGCAACCTTCACTTCGCCGGTTGCCGATTTCTACCTCACCAACCCGATCGCGCGGGCGTCCGCGACGATGGGCGAATGCGCCGCGCTGCAGGCCGGTTTCCGGCAGGCAGCAGAGTAAGGGGCCCAGATGGATTTCGTTGTTTCAGCGCTGGACTACCTGCTCGGTATCCCGATCTTCGGGTGGGGTACGCAGGTCGGCTTCATCTACAAGGGGCTGCTGCTGCTCGTCGCGCTGCTGTTGTTCACGGCGTATATCCTGCTCGCCGACCGCAAGATCTGGGCGGCGGTGCAGCAGCGTCGCGGCCCCAACGTCGTCGGCCCGCTCGGGCTGTTGCAGAGCTTCGCGGACTTGTTGAAGTTCGTCCTCAAAGAGCCTGTAATCCCGGCAAGCTCGGACAAGGTGCTGTTCATCCTGGCGCCGCTGGTGACCTCGATCCTGGCGCTCTCGGCCTATGCCGTGATCCCGTTCGACAACGGCTGGGCGCTGGCGGACATCAATATCGGCATCCTCTACATCTTCGCCATCTCGTCGCTGGGCGTTTACGGCATCATCATGGGCGGCTGGGCTTCGAACTCGAAGTACGCCTTCCTCGGTGCGCTCCGTTCGGCGGCGCAGATGGTGTCGTACGAAGTCTCGATCGGCCTCGTGATCATCACGGTGCTGCTCGTCGTCGGCTCGCTGAATCTCACCGATATCGTGGTGGCGCAGCAGTCTGGCGGTATCGCGCACATGCTCGGCGTACCGTGGCTCAGCGTCCTCAACTGGTACTGGCTGCCGCTGTTCCCGATGTTCGTGATCTTCTACGTCTCGGCGCTGGCGGAAACCAACCGCCCCCCGTTCGACCTGCCGGAAGGTGAATCGGAACTCGTGGCCGGCTACATGGTCGAGTATTCCTCGACCCCGTACCTGCTGTTCATGCTCGGCGAATACATCGCCATCATCCTGATGTGCTCGATGACGACGATCCTGTTCCTCGGGGGCTGGGCGGCGCCGATCGACCTGCCGCCGTTCACCTGGATCCCCGGCGTCGTCTGGTTCGTCCTCAAGCTTTGCCTGGTGTTTTTCATGTTCGCGATGGCCAAGGCGATCGTGCCGCGCTACCGCTATGACCAGTTGATGCGCATCGGCTGGAAGGTCTTCCTGCCGATCTCGCTGCTCATGGTGGTCGTCGTCGCCGCGGTTCTGCAGCTCACCGGCTGGGGCTGGCACGGAGGGTCCGTCTGATGCGTTTCGCCCAGTTCCTCAACGGCCTGCTGCTCCGCGAGTTCGTCGGCGCCTTCTTCCTCGCGATGAAGTACTTCTTTGCGCCCAAGAAGACCGTGAACTACCCGTTCGAGAAGATCCCCTATTCGCCACGCTTCCGCGGTGAGCATGCGCTGCGCCGCTACCCCAACGGCGAAGAGCGCTGCATTGCCTGCAAGCTCTGCGAAGCGATCTGCCCGGCCCAGGCCATCACCATCGAAGCCGGCCCGCGCCAGAACGACGGCACTCGCCGGACGGTGCGCTACGACATCGACATGGTGAAATGCATCTATTGCGGTTTCTGCCAGGAGGCTTGCCCGGTCGACGCCATCGTCGAGGGGCCGAACTTCGAGTTCGCGACTGAAACGCGCGAGGAGCTGTATTTCTCGAAAGAAAAGCTCCTCGCCAATGGCGATCGTTGGGAGCGCGAGATCGCGGCCAACCTCGCCGCCGACGCGCCGTACCGGTGATCAAGATGGTGATGTCGTTCAACAGCGGTGCCACAGCGACACCTCTCCCTTGGGAGAGAGGTCGGCGCGTAGCGCCGGGTGAGGGGGCCTTGCCTCAGTCACCGAGTTTGGGGCAAGGCCCCCTCACCCCAGCCCTCTCCCCCAAAGGGAGAGGGGGCGCGAGTTCCGAGGCCTTCGCATGACGCTGCCGCTGTTCTTCTTCTATGTGTTCTCGGTCATCACCGTCGCTTCGGCGCTGATGGTGATCGCGGCGCGCAATCCCGTCCACTCGGTGCTGTTCCTGATCCTGGCGTTCGTGAATTCGGCCGGCCTGTTCATGCTGGCCGGCGCCGAGTTCCTGGCGCTGATCCTGATCGTCGTCTATGTCGGTGCCGTCGCGGTGCTGTTCCTGTTCGTCACCATGATGCTCGACGTCGACTTCGCGTCGCTGCGCCAGGGCATGCTGCAATATGCGCCGGTCGGTGTGGTGGTCGGCGTGATCCTGTTGCTCGAGTTGCTGCTGGTGGCGGGGAGCTTCGTGCTGCCGGTCGATTCTGGCGCCGCGGCTGCGGTGCCGATGGATGCGGCGATCGACAATACCCGCGCCATCGGGCAGTTGCTCTACACGCGCTACGTGTTCCTGTTCCAGGGCGCCGCCGGCGTGCTGCTGGTCGCCATGATCGGCGCCATCGTCCTGACCCTTCGGCACAAGTCGAACGTCAAGCGGCAGGATGTGTTCCGCCAGACCGGGCGCAAGCGCTCGGAAGGCACGGAACTGGTCAAGGTCAAATCGGGGCAGGGGCTCTAAATGCTGGCAGCAACAGGCATCGGGCTCGGGCACTACCTGACCGTCGGGGCGATCCTCTTCACCCTCGGCGTGTTCGGGATTTTTCTCAACCGCAAGAACATCATCATCATCCTGATGTCGGTGGAACTGATCCTCCTGGCGGTGAACATCAACTTCGTGGCGTTCTCGTCGCAACTGGGCGATCTCGCCGGGCAGGTGTTCGCGCTGTTGATCCTCACGGTGGCCGCTGCGGAAGCGGCAATCGGTCTCGCCATCCTCGTCATCTTCTATCGCAACCGCGGCTCGATCGCCGTGGAAGACGTCAACTCGCTGAAGGGCTGACCGCAAAGTGATCCAGGCCATCGTATTCTTCCCGCTCGTCGGGGCCCTGATCGCAGGTTTGCTGGGCCGCATCATCGGTCACCGCACCAGCGAGTACATCACCACCGGCCTGCTGATCGCGGCGGCGGTGCTGAGCTGGATCGTCTTCGCCGGCTACTGGTTCGCGCCGGCCGCGGTTGAGGGCGCGCACGGCGCAGAGCACGCGGCGACCAAGGTCGAGGTGATGCGCTGGATCGTCTCCGGTGCACTCGACCTGCGCTGGGTGCTGCGCGTCGATACGCTCACCGCGGTGATGCTGGTGGTGGTGACTACCGTCTCCAGCCTCGTCCACCTCTATTCGATCGGCTACATGGCCGACGATCCGCACCGTTCGCGGTTCTTCGCCTACCTGTCGCTCTTCACCTTCGCCATGCTGATGCTGGTGACCGCGGACAACTTCCTGCAGATGTTCTTCGGCTGGGAAGGCGTGGGCCTCGCCTCATACCTGCTGATCGGCTTCTGGTACACGCGCCCCTCGGCCAATGCGGCCGCCATGAAGGCATTCGTGGTCAACCGCGTCGGCGATTTCGGCTTCGCGCTCGGCATCTTCGCGGCCTTCGTGGTGCTCGGTCACCTCGATTTCGACGGCGCGTTCCATGCCGTCGAGGCCAACAAGGACCTGACCTTCCGCTTCCTCAGTTGGGACGTCCACGCCATGACCGTGGTGTGCCTGCTGCTGTTCATGGGCGCCATGGGCAAGTCGGCACAGTTCCTGCTCCACACCTGGCTGCCGGACGCGATGGAAGGCCCGACCCCGGTGTCGGCGCTGATCCATGCCGCGACCATGGTGACGGCTGGCGTGTTCATGGTTGCCCGCTTCTCGCCGCTGTTCGAGGCGTCGGAGCTCGCTATGACCGTGGTGATGCTCGTTGGCGCGCTGACAGCGTTCTTTGCGGCGACCGTTGGCCTCGTCCAGAACGACATCAAGCGCGTCATCGCCTATTCGACCTGCTCGCAGCTCGGCTACATGTTCGTGGCGCTGGGGGCAGGGGTGTACTCGGTGGGGATCTTCCACCTGTTCACCCACGCCTTCTTCAAGGCCCTGCTGTTCCTCGGAGCCGGCTCGGTGATCCATGCGATGCACCATGAGCAGGACATGCGGAACATGGGCGGGCTCAGGAAGAAGATCCCGATCACCTACTGGATGATGATCATCGGTACCCTGGCGCTCACCGGCGTCGGTATCCCGGGCACGCCGCTCGGCTTCGCCGGGTTCTTCTCGAAGGACGGGATCATCGAAGTCGCTTACGCAGCGGGTGGCTCGACCGGCTACATCGCCTTCTGGGCCCTGGTGATCGCGGCCATGTTCACGAGCTTCTATTCGTGGCGCCTGATCCACCTGACCTTCCATGGCGAGCCGCGGGGCCAGCATCATGGTCACGATGCGCATGCCGACCATGCCCATGACGATCACGGACATCATGGCAGCGCCTACGACAACGCGCATGAGAGCCCCAACGTCATGCTGGTGCCGCTCTATGTGCTGGCTGCCGGCGCCGTGCTGGCGGGTTTGGTGTTCAACGACCTGTTCTTCGGCCATGCAGAGCATATCGAGCACTTCTTCCAGGGCTCGCTCGTCGTCTCCGAGGCCCTGCTCGATGAAGCCCACCATGTCCCGCTATGGGTGAAGTGGTCGGCGACCATTGCCATGCTGCTCGGCTTCGCCGCGGCGTACCAGATGTACATCCGCGATCCGGCAGCGCCGAAGCGGATGGCTCACGCCAACCCGGGGCTCTACCTGTTCCTGCTCAACAAGTGGTATTTCGACGAGCTCTACGACCGCATCTTCGTCAGGCCGGCGCTTTGGCTGGGCAATGCCCTGTGGAAGGGCTTTGACGACATGCTGATCGACAAGACGATCACCGAGGGCCTTGGCAACCGCGTCAAGGACATCACCGGCAAGGTGGTGAAGCTGCAGTCGGGCTACCTCTATCACTACGCTTTCGCCATGCTTATCGGTATCGCGGCGCTGCTCACCTGGGCCATCGCCGCCGGGGGACTCCTGGGATGATCTTCAGTGACCACCTTCTGACGGTCATCACCTTCCTGCCGACGCTGGGCGCGCTGCTGCTGCTCTTCGTCGGTGGGCGCGACGAGGCGGCCAACAGGCTGGCGCGCTATATCGCGCTCGGCGTGACGGTGGTGACGGCCGCGCTCAGCCTATGGCTCTGGTACAAGTTCGACCCGACCAATACCGGCTTCCAGTTCGTCGAGAACTATGGCTGGAGCGACTCGATCGGCTACCGCATGGGCGTCGACGGCATCTCGGTGCTGTTCATTCCGCTGACCGCTGTGTTGATGCCGGCGGTGATCCTCTCCAGCTTCGGCTCGATCACCAAGCGGGTGAAAGAATACCTGATCGTCTTCCTGATCCTCGAGACGTTCATGATCGGCGCCTTCGCGACGCTCGATCTGGCGATGTTCTACGTGTTCTTTGAAGGCACGCTGATTCCGATGTTCCTGATCATCGGCATCTGGGGCGGGGCGCGGCGCATCCAGGCGACCTACAAGTTCTTCTTCTACAGCTTCACCGGCACGGTGCTGATGCTCATCGCCATCATGGCGATGTTCTGGCAGGCCGACACGCTCGATATCCAGAAGCTCCTGGCCTTCAAGTTCCCACCGGAGCTGCAGACCTGGCTGTGGATCGGGTTCTTCGCCTCGTTCGCGGTGAAGATGCCGATGTGGCCATTCCACCGCTGGCTGCCCGAAGCGCACGTCGAGGCGCCGACCGGCGGCTCGGTGATCCTGGCGGCGATCCTCTTGAAGCTTGGCGGCTACGGTTTCATCCGCTTCTCGATCTCGATGTTCCCCGATGCCTCGCACCAGTTCGCGAACTTCGTGTTCGTCCTGTCGATCGCGGCGATCATCATCACCTCGCTCGTCGCGCTGGTGCAGACCGATATCAAGAAGCTGATCGCCTACTCGTCGGTCGCCCATATGGGCTTCGTGACCATGGGGATCTTCACCGGCAACATCTACGGCATCCACGGCGCGATCTTCCAGATGATCTCGCACGGCATCGTTTCGGCGGCGCTGTTCTTCTGCGTCGGCGTGGTCTACGACCGGATGCACACCCGTGAGATCGATGCCTATGGTGGCCTTGTCTCGCCGATGCCGCGCTATGCCGTGGTGTTCATGGTGTTCACCATGGCCAATGTCGGTCTGCCGGGAACCTCGGGGTTCGTCGGTGAGTTCCTCACCATGCTGGCGGCGTTCCAGGCCAATACCTGGGTGGCGTTCTTTGCGGCATTCGGCGTGATCCTGTCGGCGGCCTATGCGCTCTGGCTCTATCGCCGGGTGATCTTCGGCGCCTTCACCAAGGAATCGCTGAAGGGCATTCTCGATCTCGACCGGCGCGAAGCCATCGTCCTGGTGCCGCTGGTGCTTCTCACCATCCTCTTCGGCTTCTATCCGGCACCGATCCTCGATGCGACCGCCGCCTCGGTGAACCTTGTCGCGGAAAACTTTGCCAACGCCATTGGTGCCGCGCCGCAAGCGGTCGCCGCGGCGACCGGCCACTGATGTTTGATTTTGTCGCGCTTTCGAACGGGAAGAGTCTGCAACTTTTCCTGAAAGCACTCTAGGAGACGGGCATGCTGTCCGACGTCACGAGCTTCGCTTCGCTCGCCCCCGCCTACCCGGAACTGCTGCTGGCCGTCGGTGCCATCGTGGTGCTGCTGGTTTCGCTGTTCTGGAAGGGCATCAGTTCGACGGCGGTGTCGATCGTCGCGATCGTGCTGCTCCTCGTGGTGCTGGCGATGCTGCTGCTGCAGCCGGCCACCGGCGTGCTGTTCAACGGCGTATTCATCGTCGACGGATTTGCCCGTTACATGAAGGCGCTGGTGCTGGGCGGCGCGGCGGCAACGCTGCTGATCTCGCTTTCGAGCGCTAAAGAGCACGGCATCGACAAGTTCGAGTATGCGGTTCTGGTGCTGCTGGCGACGCTGGGCATGATGATCATGGTTTCGGCCAATGATCTGATGACCCTCTATATCGGCCTCGAACTGCAGAGCCTGGCGCTTTACGTGGTCGCCGCCATGAAGCGCGAGGACAAGAAGGCCACCGAAGCCGGCATCAAGTACTTCGTGCTCGGCGCGTTGTCGTCAGGCATGCTGCTCTACGGTGCCTCGCTGGTCTACGGCTTCACCGGCACCACTCAGATCGACCAGATCGTTACGGCGATCACCCTCGACAGCCGCTCGATCGGGCTGATCTTCGGCATGGTGTTCCTGCTCGCCGGTATCGCCTTCAAGATCTCGGCCGTGCCGTTCCACATGTGGACGCCAGACGTCTATGAGGGCGCGCCGACGCCGGTGACCGCGTTCTTTGCGGCAGCACCGAAGGTTGCGGCTATGGCGCTGTTCATCCGCGTCTCCACGGTCAGCTTTGCGCCGATCACGCATGACTGGCAGCAGATCGTCATCTTCCTGTCGATCGCTTCGATGGTGCTCGCTGCGTTCGCCGCGATCGGGCAGAACAACCTCAAGCGCCTGCTCGCCTACTCGTCGATCGGCCATGTCGGCTTTGCGCTGGTCGGCTTGTCGGCCGGCACGCAAGTGGGGGTTGAGGGCGTTGCCGTCTACATGGCGATCTACATCGCCATGACTGTCGGCATCTTCGCCTGCGTGCTGGCGCTGCGCACCGAGAATGGTCCGGTGGAAACGATCACGGAACTCGCCGGTCTCGCGCAGAAGCGGCCGTTCGTCGCGGCCGTCATCGCCATCCTGATGTTCTCGCTGATCGGCCTGCCGCCGCTGGCAGGGTTCTTTGCCAAGTGGCAGGTGTTCCTCGCCGCGGTCGAGCAGAACCTCTTCCTGCTTGCGGTGATCGGCGTCCTCGCCTCGGCGGTGAGCGCGTTCTACTACCTGCGCATCGTCAAGGTGATGTATTTCGACGAGCCGGTCGCCGAGTTCGCCGCAGTGCCGGGCGAGCTCAACGTGGTCATGGCCGGTATCGGATTCCTGATCGTCGCCTATTTCGTCACGGTGGGTTCGCCGCTGACCGCGGCCGCCCAGCTCGCGGCCGGAAGCCTGTTCTAGTGGCAGGCTTCTGGCTTGGTTCCCGGGCAAGCTCCCGCGGTTACAGGCTGAACGGCTTCGACAGCGTCGGTTCGACCTCCACCGAGGCCGCGAAAGCTGCCCAGACGGGGGACATCGGCGATGTCTGGTTCTGCGCGTTGCAACAGACTGCCGGCCGGGGGCGTCGCGGGCGACCGTGGCAATCGCCGCACGGTAACCTTGCTGCCAGCCTGCTCGTGGTTCCGGATGTCGACCCGGCCGCCGCGGCGACGCTCGGTTTCGTCGCCGGGGTGTCGCTGAACCAGGCGCTGGCCAACATCGTTCCCGCGGCGAGGCTGAAGACCGGTATCGATGGCGCCGACACGTCGAATGGGCGTATTGCGCTCAAGTGGCCCAATGACGTGCTGGCCGACGGCGCCAAGTTGGCCGGCATCCTGCTCGAGGCGCACAAGCGGCCGGATGGCGCCTTGGCGATCGTGGTCGGGATCGGCGTCAATGTCGTCGAAGCGCCGGAGGGGCTGCCTTATCCGGCGACGTCGCTGCGTGCACTCGGGCTCGACACGTCGGCCGAAACGGTGTTCGGGGCGCTCTCGGATGCCTGGGTCGATGCGGTGGAACTGTGGGACCGGGGCAGGGGTGTTACCCAGGTGCTGGAGCTGTGGCGCCGCTCGGCTGCCGGCATCGGCGCCGAGGTGGCGGTGAACCGCGACGGCGACGTCGTCCGCGGCATCTTTGAAACGATCGACGAGGGCGGACGATTGATCGTCCGCGCCAATGACAACAGCCGGATCGCCATCACCGCGGGTGATGTGCATTTCGGCACGACCGCAAGCGTTAGGAACTGAGAATGGCAAAGCCGAGAGCAGATGAACTCGTCTTCGTGCCGCTGGGCGGCGTCGGCGAGATCGGCATGAACATGGGCGCCTACGGCTTCGGGCCGGAGCGCAACCGCAAGTGGATCGTGGTCGATTGCGGGGTAACCTTTGCCGGCCCACAGGAGCCGGGAGTGGAACTGATCCTGCCCGATCCGGCCTTCCTCGAGGAGAATGCCGACGACATCCTGGCGCTGATCCTCACCCACAGCCACGAAGACCATTACGGTGCGGTGCTCGACCTGTGGCCGGCGTTCGATCGGCCGGTCTATGCCACCGCCTTCACGGCGGCGATGCTGAGCGCCAAGAAGGAATCCGAAGGCATCGTCGAGGATGTCGAGGTGAGGCCGATGCGGGTAGGAAAACCCTTCAGTGTCGGCCCCTTCACCATCGAAGCGATCAACGTCGCGCACTCGATCCCCGAGAGCTGCGCACTGTTGATTACCACGCCGATCGGCCGGGTGATCCATACCGGCGACTGGAAACTCGATCCGCACCCGGTAGGTGCGCCGCCGACCGATGTCGGCCGCTTCGCCCAGATCGGCGAGGATCGCTCGACGCCGATCGCGCTGATCTGTGATTCCACCAACGCGATGAAGGACGGCACCAGCCCGTCCGAGGACGAGGTCGCGTCGACGCTCGAGGCGCTGATAGCGTCGTCGACGCACCGCGTCGCCGTCACTACCTTCGCCTCAAATGTGGGCCGAGTGATCTCGGTGGCGCGCGCGGCGCAGAAGGCCGGTCGCAAGGTGGTGATGTCGGGCAGGGCGCTGCATCGCATCAGCGGCATCGCGCGCGAGCTCGGCATGCTGGAGGGGATCGATCCGTTCCTTGATCAGAACGAGTACAAGGCACTGCCACGCGCCAAGGTGGTGCTGCTGTGCACCGGCAGCCAGGGCGAGGCCCGCGCGGCCATTGCGCGGATCGCGCGCGAGGAGCATCCCGAAATCTCGCTCAATGCCGGTGACCGGGTGATCTTCTCGTCCTGGGCCATCCCGGGCAACGAGCGTGAAGTCATCGACATCCAGAACATGCTGATCGACCGCGGCATCGACGTGATCACCCAGACGCACGGGCTTGTTCACACCACCGGCCACCCGCGGCGCGAGGAACTGAAGCGGCTTTACGACCTGATCAAGCCGGACGTGCTGGTGCCGGTGCACGGCGAGGCGGCGCATCTCGAGGCGCATGCGCTGCTCGGTCGCCAGCACGGTATCGAAACCGTGGTGCACGCCCGCAACGGCGACATGGTGCGCCTGTTCCCGGAAACCACGCAGTTCCCGGGCGAAGTTCGCGTCGGACAGCTCTATCTTGACGGCAACGTGCTCTGCACCCCTGAGGAGAGCGGCGTGAAGGGGCGCCGGCGGCTCAGCTTCGGCGGACACATCGTGGTAAGCCTGTGTGTCAACTCGTCGGGCCAGGTGCTGGCCGGACCGGAAACGGTGATCGAAGGCCTGCCCGACGTCGAGGATGACGATGAGTCGCTGCCCGAAATCGTTCGGCGTGCGGTAACAGGTACACTCAAGTCGATTCCGCCCAAGCGCCGCAACGACCCTGAGCTGGTCAATACGGCGCTGCAGCGGGCGGTCCGCAGCGAGGTTTCGTCCTACTGGGGCCGCAAACCCAATGTAACGGTGTTCGTCCACCGAGTCTGAGGCTCGCCATGCAAGTCGGAACCTTTCTCGCCATCTTCTTCGTCACTTGGTGGATTTGCCTGTTCCTGGTGCTGCCGTTCAAAGTGCGCAACCAGGTGGATGCGGGCGAGTGGGTACAGGGCACCGAGCGGGGGGCGCCGGCGGGGATTCTTCGGCTGTGGCCGAAACTGCTGATCACAACGGCGCTGGCGGCTGTGGTCACCGGGTTGCTTCTGTGGGGGCTGACGACGCCGTGGCTGCAGGAATACTGGCGGTAGGGCGTCAGGTCTGAACTGCCCCTCACCCGGCGCTGCGCGCCACCCTCTCCCTCAAGGGGAGAGGGGAGATAAACGCACGATCGAGCCACATCGTCCCTCTCCCCTTGAGGGAGAGGGTGCCCGAAGGGCGGGTGAGGGGAAGGATGCTCCCTTAGATTGCTAGCGCTTCTTCACCTTGGGCAGCGCATGGGCATAGGCCATCTTCAGCGCCGCCTTCAACTCCTCCACCGACAGCTTAGCCAGCACCGCCGTGGTCCAGCCCTGGCGGCCCCAGGCATTGTCGATCGGCATGAACGCCTCGGGCGCCAGCATCATCTTGAACTCCTGCTCGTCGGGGGTGAGCTTGAGGTTGGCCGTGAGCCCGTCGGCAGCGAGCGTGGCGTAGATGCGCGCGACCTTGAAGGCCCGTCGATCGAAGTGCGGCGCTTCCGTTGTACCGTCGAGCGCCAATGCAATTGCCGTGAACTCAGAAGAAGTTGTCATCGGTTCTTCATCCGCAATGAAAAAAGCAGGGCCGAAGCCCTGCTTTGAAAGTTTCTCGACAATACGCTGGTCTTAGGCACACGGTTAGGTGGCTGCCAACGCTCCTCCCTTGACGTTGTCGACGTCCGGCAACTTGCGGTTGCCTGTGTTCTTATGGCGACGGACCCTAACAACTGAATCTAGGGCTGCCAAGCGGATTCTGCATGGCAGCCATCGCATTTTTACATAGTATTCAAGCCATCATTTGGTAGGCGGCTCAGACTGCGCAAAAGCGCCGCAGAGGCAAGCGTTTGCCTAAGTTTCGCGCGCTTTTGCGGGCTCCACTTTGCCCCGCTTTGCGCTATAGGGATCGCAACTCCGAATCCGGCGCCATCGAGGACCGTACATGCGTTTGAGCCGTTACTTCCTGCCCCTCCTGAAGGAGACGCCGAAAGAGGCCGAGATCGTCTCGCACCAGCTGATGCTTCGTGCCGGCATGATCAAGCAGCAGGCCGCAGGGAGCTATTCCTGGCTGCCGCTCGGCTTCAAGGTGCTGAACAAGATCGTTCGCATCATCGAAGAAGAGCAGAACCGCTCCGGCGCCATTCAACTTCTGATGCCGACCATCCAGTCAGCGGACCTGTGGAAGGAATCGGGCCGATACGACGACTACGGCAAGGAGATGCTGCGCCTCGAGGACCGGCACGAACGCGACATGCTGTTCGGGCCGACCAACGAGGAGATGATCACCGACATCTTCCGCACCTATGTGAAGTCCTACAAGGATCTGCCGCTGAACCTCTACCACATCCAGTGGAAGTTCCGCGACGAGGTGCGGCCGCGCTTCGGTACCATGCGCTCGCGCGAGTTCCTGATGAAGGACGCCTACTCGTTCGACCTCGACGAGGCTGGCGCAACGCAGGCCTTCTACCGGATGTTCGTGGCGTACCTGCGCACCTTCCATCGCATGGGCCTGGTCGGTGTGCCGATGCGCGCCGATACAGGTCCGATCGGTGGCGACCTGAGCTACGAGTTCCATGTCCTCGCCGAGACCGGCGAGAGTGCGGTGTTCCTCGACAAACGCCTGGTGGATAAGCCGATTCCGCCGATCGACACCGACTATCGCAGCGACCTGACGCCGATCTTCAAAGACTGGACGTCGCTGTTCGCCGCGACTGACGAGATGACTGACGAAGCCGGCTTCAAGGCGGCCGTCGATCCCGAGCACCAACTCGCCGCTCGCGGCATCGAGGTCGGCCACATCTTCAATTTCGGTACCAAGTATTCCAAGCCGATGCGAGCGACCGTCACCGGCCCCGACGGTAAGGAAGTCGAGGTGCAGGGGGGCAGCTACGGCATCGGCCCGACCCGCCTCGTACCAGCCATCATCGAAGCTTCGCATGACGATGCCGGCATCATCTGGCCGGTCAGCGTCGCGCCGTTCGAGGCCGTGGTGATCAACCTCAAGGTCGGCGACGCGGAGAGCGACCGGGCGTCCGAGCGGCTCTACGACGATCTCACCCGCGAGGGCATCGATGTGCTGCTCGACGATCGCGACCAGGGCGCCGGCGGCAAGTTTGCCGCGGCCGATCTGATCGGCATCCCGTACCAGTTGATCGTCGGGCCACGCGGCCTCAAGGATGGAGTGGTCGAGATCAAGCATCGCAAGTCGGGCGAGCGCGAAACGCTGTCGATCGAGGAAGCCGTGGGCCGGCTCAAGGCGCTGATCGTGCCGCAGCGGCGGGACAGCGTTTGAGCGATTCCCCGCCCATCGTGGCGAAGGGGCCCGGGCCGTTTTCGGGTTTCGAGTTCCTGGTGGCGGGCCGCTACCTGCGGGCCCGCCGCAAGGAGAAGTTTGCCTCGGTCATTACCATCCTCACCATGGTGGGGGTGGTGCTGGGCGTTGCGACGCTGATCGTCGTGATGTCGGTGATGAATGGGTTTCGCACCGAGCTGCTAGGCAAGATCCTTGGCCTCAACGGTCATTTCGTCGTGCAGACCACGACTGAAGGCTTCGTCGGCTACGACGATGTCGTGACCCGCCTCGAAGGGGTCGAGGGCGTGCGCTACGCCATCCCCTATGTCGAGGGCCAGGCGCTGGCCGCCGGCAATTCGAGCGCCACCGGCGTGGTGGTGCGCGGCATCAGCGAAGCCTCGCTGGCCAAGCTCGAACTGTTGCGCGACGGCGCGACGCTGGGCGGCTGGGACCAATGGGATGGCAGCCAGGGAGTCGCCATCGGCCAACGCCTCTCGGAGCGGCTCGGGGTATCGCTGGGCGACCGGATCACCATCATCAATCCCAACGGAACTCCGACGCCGTTCGGCACGACCCCTGCCGAGCTGACGCTGCCGGTGAACGTCATCTTCAATATCGGCATGCCCGAGTATGACGGGTTCTACATTTACCTGCCGATGCAGGAAGCGCAGGTGTATTTTCGGCTGTTCGAAGACAGTCTGAAGCCGGGCGTGCAGATGCCCGGCGTGATGGCGACCGACGAAGAGATCGATGCCGCCTACGAGCGCGCCTACAAGGTGAGTGGCGTCGAGGTGTTCGTCGCCGACCCCGACAAGATCGCCGGCATGCGCGACAAGCTTGCGGCCGCGCTCGATGGCACGTTCACCATCACGGACTGGCAGCAGCGCAATGCGACGTTCTTTTCCGCACTACAGGTGGAGCGGGTGGTGATGTTCGTCATCCTGTCGCTGATCATCCTCGTTGCCGCTTTCAACATCATCGCCAGCCTCGTGATGCTGGTGAAGGACAAGGGGCCGGATATTGCCGTGCTCCGCACCATGGGCGCGACGCGCGGCGCGATCCTCCGCATCTTCTCGATGACCGGCTTCGCCATTGGGCTTTCCGGAACTTTTCTCGGGCTGATCCTCGGGCTGGTGTTCGCCATCAATGTCGAGGCGATCCGCTCAACCGTTTCGAGCCTCCTCAACATCTCGATCTTCCCGCCGGAGCTGTTCCTGATGGCGAGCCTGCCGTCACGGGTGGATCCGCTTGAGGTTACCCTGGTGGTGCTGCTGTCGCTGGGGCTGACGTTCCTTGCAACGCTCTATCCGGCATGGCGCGCCGCACGTCTCGACCCGATCGAGGGGTTGAACCAATGACCGAACGCGCCCCGTCGCCCGATCCCGGCCCGTTCTCGCGCTTCGAGTTCCTCGTTGCCGGTCGCTACCTGCGAGCCCGTCGGCGCGATCGTTTCGTGTCGGTGATCGCCGGGCTGACGCTCACGGGTATTGCGCTGGGCGTGGCGGCACTGATCGTCGTCACCTCGGTGATGAACGGCTTCAATGCCGAGATCATTTCGAAGCTCCTGGGCCTTAATGGCCACTTCTCCGCTTATCCGATCGAGGCGCGTTTCACCGACTACGAAAAGTCGGCGTTCGAGATTCAGAGCGTCGATGGCGTGGTGGCTGCGATCCCGTTCGTCGAAGGGCAGGCGCTCGCATCCGGCGCCAAGGCCGATGCGACCGGAGCGATCGTCCGCGGCGTGTCGCTGGGCTCGATCGAGAAGCTTAGGCTGCTGCACGACGGAGCGATCCTCGGCCATTGGGACGGCTGGGACGAGGGGAACGGCATCGCCATAGGCCGACGACTGGCTGAGAAGCTGAAGGTGAATATCGGCGATCCGGTAACGCTGCTGGCCCCGGACGCTTCGGGGCTGCAAAGCGGTGCGGCGCCCCGCACGCGCTCGTTTCCGGTCAAGGTGATCTTCGACCTCGGGATGACCGAGTTCGACAGCTTCTATCTCTACATGCCGTTGCAGCCGGCACAGGACTATCTCGAGATGTTCGATCGGGTGCTGAAGCCCGGTGCGAGCGTGCCGCCGCTCGACGCCGAGCCGGCCGACCGCGAAGCGGCCTATGACCGGATCTATCGGGCGACAGCGATCGAGGTGTTCATCGACGACCCCAATGCGCTCGACGCGATGCGGCTCAAGATCGGGCAGCAGATCGAACGGCCGCTGATCCTTTCGGACTGGCGGCAGCAGCATCAGAATTTCTTCGACGCGCTGCAGACGCAGGGCAGCGTGATGTTCGTGATCCTGTCGATGATTGTGGTGGTGGCCGCCTTCAACATCATCTCCAGCCTCATCATGCTGGTAAAGGACAAGGGCACCGATATCGCGGTGCTGCGCACCATGGGCGCTACGCGTGGCTCGATCATGCGGATCTTCGGCATAGCGGGCGTCGCGATCGGCGTCGGTGGCACGCTGCTCGGCCTGGCGCTCGGGCTGGTGATTGCCGCCAATGCCGAGGCGATCCGGGCGTTCCTGTCGAGCGTGCTGGGCTTCACCATCTTCCCGCCCGAGGTGTTTTTCCTCTCCTCGCTGCCCAGCCGCACCAACCCATCCGAAGTGATTGCCATCGTCGCCGTGGCGATGGGGCTCAGCTTCCTTGCGACGCTCTATCCTGCCTGGCGCGCCGCCCAATACGATCCTGTCGAGGCCCTCCGCTATGAGTGACGTCCACCTGAAGCTCGCCAAGGTGCATCGCCACTATGGCGAGGGTGACACATTGGTGCGTGTGCTCGAGGCGGCCGATCTCCAGGTCAGTGGCGGCGAACTCGTCGCCATTGTCGCGCCGTCCGGTGCCGGCAAGTCGACCCTGCTGCACATTTCGGGGCTGCTGGAGCGGCCGCAAGGCGGCGAGGTCGAGATCACCGGGGTGCCGACCAGCAAGCTCAACGAGCGTGGCCGGACGCTGCTGCGGCGCGACACTATCGGCTACGTCTACCAGTTCCATCACCTCTTGCCGGAATTCTCGGCGCTCGAGAACGTCACCATGCCGCAGCTGATCGCCGGGCGCGACCGCGCCGCGGCCGAGAAGCGGGGCATGGAGCTGCTCGATATTCTCGGTATCGCGCCGCGGGCCCAGCATCGGCCAGCCGAACTCTCCGGTGGCGAGCAGCAGCGCGTCGCCATCGCCCGGGCGGCAGCCAACCACCCGCGGATCATCCTCGCGGACGAACCCACCGGTAATCTCGATCCCGATACCAGCGACGTGGTGTTCGACGCGCTCGCGTCACTGATCCGGGAAGAGGGCGCCGCCGCCCTGATCGCCACGCACAACCACGACCTGGCCCGGCGGGCGAACCGCATCGTGACTCTGCGCGGCGGGTTGATCGAGCAGACGACGCTTTAGGGCTACGGTCCGATAAGCAAGCTGGCCCCCGACTTGCCTCCCACCGCTGGGATGACACCGAGTTGGTGGATGAGGCCGAGCGATCCAAACGCTTCAAGCGTCGGGCAAAACCTCGTCATCCTCATTGGCCCGCCGCAGCCGCTCCCGATCGAGCAGGCTGTTGACGCGCGTCCGCAGCCCGCGGATCTGCCGGGCCTGCCGCTCATTGGTGTCCCTGAGCTGGCGGATACGGGTCTCGGCGGCCTCCTGGTGATTGATGTCCCACTCGCGCACCCGCCGCACCACCACCTTGGTTTCGGGCGGCGGCTCGAGCAGGGTGTCCCAATCGGTATCCAGCGACGCAACCAGCCGATGTGCAGCGAGCGCGGCGGAGTCGCGTTCGCCGGGATTGTCCGAGCCCAGCAGTTTCAGGACGCGGATGAGCTTTTTGCGGGTGCGGGCATCGATCGGCATGACCGAAGGGGTAACCGCAACGCTACGCGAAATCCAGCCGCCTAGCGTTTCTCCGCCATCAGCGAAGTGACTTCGGCGAAACTGATGGCATCGTCGAGATAGGTCGCAGTGCCGGGACCGAGCAGTTCCAGTGAGGCGTCCCGCAATCCGGTCAGCGCTGCACGAGCGAACGAGCTGCCGGTGCTGACGCGGCGTACGCCGGCCGCTGCGAGGTCGGCGAGGGAGTAGGGGGTGTTCTTCGCTCCAAGCACGACATTTACCGGCTTTGCCACGGATGCGCAGACCGTGCGGATAGCCTCGAGGTTCGGCAACCCCGGCGCGAACAGCACGTCGGCGCCGGCTTTCTCATAGGCCTGCAAGCGCCGGATGGTGTCGTCGAGATCGTTGCGGCCGTGCAGGAAGTTCTCGGCGCGGGCAGTGAAGGTGTACGGGAATGACTGGGCGTGGGCAGCTTCGGCCGCCGCGGCCACCCGCTCGACCGACAGGTTGAAATCGTAGATCGGGTCGGCTGCGTCGCCGGTCGCGTCCTCGATGGAACTGCCAACGAGCCCCACCTCTGCGGCCAGCCGCGTGGTTTCGGCGGCCTGCTCAGGGGTGTGGCCATAGCCGTTTTCGAGGTCCGCGCTGACCGGCAGGTCGACCGCGGCGATGATATCGGCGGCATTGCGCAGCGCCTCATCGCGGCTGACGCTGCCCTCGCCATCCCGGCGGCCGAGGGCAAAGGCGAGCCCGGCGCTGGTGGTGGCCAGGGCCTTGAACCCGAACCCGGCGAGCAGGCGGGCGCTGCCGGCGTCCCATGGGTTGGGAATGACGAACAGCGGACCCAGGTGAAGTGCCTGGAAGCGCTCGGCTTTCTGCTGCTGGTTCAACACTCGTTCTCCTGAGGGTAGTGGTGATGCCCGACTCGCACGTTAACCATGGATTCATGGCTAAGCGGTCGTCACTGGACAAGAACAAATTGAGAACATATAAGAACGGAACAGAAACTTTGGAGGTTCCGATGCTCTCTTTCGTCAAGGATCTGCTGGCTTTCGTCACCATCTGCGGCTTCTCGGTCGCCTCGCTCACCTGGATGGATATCGCTGCCCGACTCGTGTGACGAGTTGTGGATTGACGTCCTCGTGTGTGGCCGTGGTGCCGCCACGGGGTTAGGAACGACGAATGGCTGGCCCCGGCTTCATTCACCTGCATGTACATTCGGCTTACTCGCTCCTCGAGGGGGCGCTGCCGCTCGGCAAGTTGCTCGATCTCGCCAAGGCGGACAAGCAGCCGGCCCTCGGCATCGCCGACACCAACAACCTGTTCGGCGCGCTCGAATTCTCCGAGAAAGCGGCCGGCAAAGGGATACAGCCGCTGATCGGCGTGGAACTGGATGTCGATTTCTCCGTCATGGAGGACAACCAGGACCGCATGCAGGAGCGTGGCCATGATCGCGGCCGCTTCGGCAAGGGCGGACTGGTGCTGCTGGCGGCATCGGAAACCGGCTTCGCCAACCTCTCGACCCTGGTAAGCCGTGCCCACCTTGAAGGTGAGAACGGACGCGCCGCCGCCAAGCTCGACTGGATGCAGCGCGAGGCGCTCGAGGGCATCATCTGCCTCAGCGGCGGCCCCGAAGGCGCCATCGACCCCTGGTTCACCAACAATGCGGACGCCATCGCGCAGGCGCGGCTCGACCGGTTGCGCGAGATGTTCGGCGATCGGCTGTACATCGAACTGCAACGCCATGGCCGGCCGCAGGAAACGCTGAACGAAGCCAAGCTCATCGACTACGCCTATGCCCGCGGCGTGCCGCTGGTCGCGACGAACGAGCCATTCTATCCGGCTCCCTCCGACCACGAGGCACATGACGCCCTGCTGGCCATTGCCGGCGGCACGGTGGTGGCTCAGACCGAGCGCCGCAAGTTGACCGACCAGCACTATTTCAAGACGCGCGAGGAGATGCAGACGCTCTTCGCCGACCTGCCTGAAGCGCTCGACAATACCGTCGAAATTGCGCAACGCATCGGTTACCGGCCGAAGAAGCGCAACCCGGTGCTGCCGACGTTTGCGGCGTCTCCTGGACAATCGGCCGAGGAAGCAGTGGCCGCCGAGGCGCAGGCGCTGGCCCACATGGCGCGGACCGGCCTCGAGGAGCGCTTCCGCGTCGTCGGCGTGGCGCCGGGCAAGACCGAAGAAATCTACCGCGAGCGGTTGGAATACGAGCTCGGCATCATCGAGCGCATGAAGTATCCGGGCTACTTCCTGATCGTGGCCGACTTCATCCAGTGGGCCAAGGCGCACGATATCCCGGTAGGACCGGGGCGCGGTTCGGGCGCCGGCTCGCTGGTGGCCTACGCCACCACCATTACCGACCTCGATCCGCTCGCTTACAACCTGCTGTTCGAGCGCTTCCTCAACCCCGAACGCGTGTCGATGCCGGACTTCGACATCGACTTCTGCCAGGACCGCCGCGAAGAGGTGATCCGCTACGTGCAGCAGAAGTACGGCGAGGCGCAGGTCGCGCAGATCATCACCTTTGGAACGCTCCAGGCCCGCGCCGTGCTGCGCGACGTCGGTCGCGTGCTGCAGATGCCGTATGGGCAGGTCGATCGGATCGCCAAACTTGTGCCGGCCAACCCGGCGGACCCGTGGACCCTCGAGCGCTCGCTGAAGGAAGTGCCGCAACTGCAGCAGCTGGCCGACGAGGACGAGCAGGTCCGCGATCTGCTTGCCATCGGGCAGAAGCTCGAGGGGCTTTACCGCCATGCCTCGACCCACGCCGCCGGCATCGTCATCGGCGACCGGCCGTTGCAGGAGCTGGCGCCGCTCTACCGCGATCCGCGCTCGGACATGCCGGTCAGCCAGTATAATATGAAGTGGTCGGAGACGGCCGGGCTGGTGAAGTTCGACTTCCTTGGCTTGAAGACGCTGACCACCATCAAGCGCGCGGTCGACATGATCAATCGCAGCGGCGACGGCAAGTTCCGCATCGAAGATATCCCGATCACCGACGAGAAGACCTACAAGCTCTATTCGATCGGCGACACCGCGGGCGTGTTCCAGGTGGAAGGCGCCGGCATGCGCCGGGCGCTGGTCGACATGAAGCCCGACCGCTTCGAGGATATCATCGCGCTGGTGGCGCTCTATCGACCCGGTCCGATGGAGAACATTCCGCTGTTCAATGCCCGCAAGCGCGGTGACGAGGATATCGAGTATCCGCATGAGGCGCTGAGCGAGGTGCTCGACGAGACCTACGGCATCATCGTCTACCAGGAACAGGTGATGCAGATCGCGCAGATCCTTTCCGGCTATTCGCTCGGCGAAGCCGACATGCTGCGCCGCGCCATGGGTAAGAAGATCAAGGCCGAAATGGACGCGCAGCGGGCGCGCTTCCAGGAAGGCGCGATCAAATACGGCCTGAAGAAGGGCCTTGCCGACACCATCTTCGATCTGCTCGCCAAGTTCGCCAACTACGGCTTCAACAAGTCGCATGCCGCGACCTATGCGCTGGTCAGCTACCAGACGGCGTACCTGAAGGCGCATTACCCGCATGAGTTCTTTGCGGCGACGATGACGCTCGACATGGGCAACACCGACAAGCTCAACGAATTCCGCCAGGACGCCAAGAAGCACGGCATCGAGATCGTGCCGCCTTGCGTCAACCGCTCCGACGCCGTGTTCAATACCCACGATGGCAAAGTGTTCTACGCCATCGGCGCGGTAAAAGGTGTGGGGCAGGCGGTGGCCGAGCACATCATGGAAGCGCGTGGCGACAAGCCATTCGCCGATCTCGGCGACTTCGCCGCCCGGGTCGATGCGCGGATCATCAACCGCCGGACGCTAGAAGCGTTGATCAATGCCGGCGCGTTCGACCAGCTGGTGCCGCGACGCGAGCAGGCCTTTGCCGCCATCGACGCCATCGTCGCCACGGCGCAGCGGACCAACGCCAACGCTGCCGACGGTATCATGGATATGTTTGCGGCCGACCGGCCGGAGCCGATCCTGCTCAACCAAGCCGTAACCAACTGGTCACCGGCCGAGCGGCTGGCGCGCGAGCACAGCGCCATCGGCTTCCACCTCTCTGGTCACCCGCTCGACCAGTATGCTGAACTGTTCGACCGGCTGCGCGTGACGCCATACGGCGATTTCGAGCGGGCAGTGAAGGAAGCCGATGCGCGGGCAGGGCGTCTGGCCGGCACCATAGCGACCCGTAACGACCGGCGTACCAAAAAAGGCACGCCGATGGCGATCATCAGCCTGTCCGACGCCAGCGGCGGCTATGAGGTAATCGCCTTCTCCGAGCAGATCAGCCTGTTCACCAATGTGCTGCAGCCCGGCAAATCCGTGGTCTTGACGGTCGAAGCCGATGAACGGCCCGACGGCATCAGCCTCCGCCTGATCAATGCCGAGCCGATCGACGGCCTCGCCGAAAAGATCGGCCGCCGTCTCACCGTGTTCGCCGGCTCGGACAAGTGCCTCGCCCCGATCGCGTCGCAACTGAAGCCGGGCGGCGAGGGGCAGGTCAGCTTCATCGTCATCCGCGACGCCGGGGCCAAGGAGTACGAGATCGAGCTCAAGGGCGGCTACCGCCTCAGCGCCGAAATCGCCGGCAGCATCAAGGCGATGGAAGGCGTGGTGGACGTCAGGCTGAACTAGGAAGAAACGCGGACGGCGGAGCCCCGGTCATCGGCCTGGTTGTTTGCTCGATCGGTCCAACCCACCGGTTGTCATCCCTGCGAAAGCAGGGACCCAGCTATCGGCTGGCGCTAGCGGTGAGTTGGGTCCCTGCTTTCGCAGGGATGACACCGAGTTTGTCGCAAGATCAGTGGGTTATCGGCCTGTTGAACGGACGAAGCTGGCCGGCTCGGGAGGACGCAGCTCGCCCAAGGCGCGTGGCTGGCGACGCCACCGGGCGTCAGCCGCCCAGCCACCCTTGCCTATGACAGCAAAAACCCCTATATGCGCGGCGCGTTCGGATATCCGGGCGTAATTCACACGCGAAGCGCGGCGCCGTGGCACTTAGGCCGATGGCTCCAACCGGTGGCGGGACATCCCGTCGCAAACGCTCGCGGAGGCAATAACCGGTAAAGGAAGCCTTCCATGGCATTGCCCGATTTTTCCATGCGTCAGCTGCTCGAAGCAGGTGTTCACTTCGGCCACCAGAAGCACCGCTGGAACCCCAAGATGGAACGCCACATTTTCGGCGTCCGCAACGACATCCACATTCTCGACCTCAGCCAGACCGTGCCGGCCCTGCAGCGCGCGCTGCAGCTGATCTCGGACACCGTCGCCGACGGTGGCCGCGTGCTGTTCGTCGGCACCAAGCGCCAGGCGGCGCCGGTGGTGGCCGAGGCTGCTCGCCAGTCCGCCCAGTACTACGTCAACTCGCGCTGGCTCGGCGGCACGCTGACCAACTGGCAGACCATTTCGAACTCGATCGCCCGTCTGCGCGAGCTCGAGGCCCAGCAGGCCGAAGGCGGCCATGGCCTGACCAAGAAGGAGCTGCTGCTCCTCAGCCGTGAGCAGGAGCGCCTCGAGCGCGATCTCGGCGGCATCAAGGACATGGGGAACCTGCCGAACCTGCTGTTCGTGATCGACACCAACAAGGAAGCGAACGCCATCAAGGAAGCCAAGCGTCTTGGCATCCCGGTGATCGCGATCGTCGACTCGAACTCGGATCCCGATACCGTCGATTTCGCCATTCCGGGCAATGACGACGCGGCTCGCGCCCTCGAGCTCTACTGCTCGCTGGTGTCGCGCGCGGCCATCGACGGGATCGGTCGTTCGGCCGCCGGCCGTGGCGCCGATCTGGGTGCCTCTGCCGAGGCTCCGGAAGAGCCGGCGCTCAGCGCCGAAGACGCCGACACGTCGTCTGCCGCCAACTAATCCGGTTCGCTCCGGGTTACGCATTCGAACAATGGCGCGGCTCCACTCATGGGGCCGCGGAAAGGTGATATGAAATGGCTGTTTCCGCTCAGCAGGTTAAAGAGCTCCGCGAACTGACCGGCGTGGGGATGATGGACTGCAAGAAGGCCCTCGAGGAGACCGGTGGCGACATGGAAGCGGCAGTCGACTGGCTGCGCACCCGTGGTCTCGCCAAGGCCGCCAAGAAGGCCGGCCGCGTCGCGGCCGAAGGTCTGGTCGGCGTGTCGATCGACGGCACCCGCGGTGCGATCGTCGAGGTGAACTCCGAGACCGATTTCGTCGCTCGCAACGACCAGTTCCAGACCATCGTCGGCAACATCGCCAAGCTCGCCCTCGACGCCAATGGCGATGTGAGCAAGCTCAGCGAGATGCCGTATCCGGGTTCGGGCCGTTCCGCTTCGGCCGAGCTGACCGATGCGATCGCCAAGATCGGCGAGAACATGAACCTGCGCCGCACCGGCACGCTCACCGTCAAGGACGGCGTGATCGGTTCGTACGTGCACAACTCCGTGGCGCCCGGCCTCGGCAAGCTCGGCGTGATCGTCGGGCTCGAGTCGACCGGTGACAAGGCGGCGCTGAGTGCCTTGGGCAAGCAGCTTGCCATGCACATCGCCAACACCAAGCCGCTGAGCGTGTCGCCCGATGACATCGACCAGGACGTGGTGGCTCGCGAGCGCGCCATCTTCACCGAGCAGGCCAAGGAATCCGGCAAGCCGGACGCCGTCATCGAAAAGATGATCGAAGGCCGCGTGCGCAAGTTCTACGAAGAAGTCACGCTGCTTTCGCAGGTGTTCGTGATCGACGGCGAGACCAAGATCGCCGACGTGGTCAAGAATGCCGAGAAGGATGTCGGCGCCCCGATCAAGGTGACGGGCTTCGTCGCCTATGCGCTGGGCGAGGGCATCGCCAAGGAAGAGACCGACTTCGCAGCTGAAGTTGCTGCCACTGCCGGCGTGAAGTAAGACGCGGGATAAGTTTCGGACGGGCTGGTCAACAGCCCGTCCGAATATGCCATAACCGCCTGCGACGCCCCTAGATTCGGGCCTTGCTTCGCACCTCGGGAGACTGACGAATGGCCAAATCCGCCTACAAACGGATTCTGCTGAAAGTCTCCGGCGAAGTGCTTGCCGGCGACCAATCCTTCGGCATCGAGCCAAAGTTCCTCCACGCCATGGCTGACCAGATCGCCGAGGTCGCCAAGAGCGGCGTTCAGGTGGCGATCGTCATCGGTGCGGGCAATATCTTCCGCGGCATGGCCGTGGCCGCCAAGGGCGGCGACCGGGTGACCAGCGACCTGATGGGCATGCTGGGCACGGTGATCAACTCGCTGGCGCTCGGCGACGCCATCGAGCAGAAGGGCCTCAAGGTCAAAGTCTATTCCAACGTGCCGATGGAGACGGTGGCCGACACATTCACCGCCCGCGACGCCAACCTGGCCCTGGCCGACGGCTACGTCGTGGTCTGCGCCGGTGGCACCGGCAGCCCATTCTTCACTACCGACACGGCGGCGGCGCTCAAGGCGATCGAGCTCAGGTGCGATGTGCTGCTCAAAGGCACCAAGGTCGATGGGGTCTATTCAGAGGACCCCAAGAAGAACCCCCAGGCGCTGCGTTTCGAGACGATCAGCCATGAAGAAGTGATCGCCAAGGACCTGCGCGTCATGGATACGGCCGCCTTCGCGCTTGCCCGCGACAACGGCTTGCCGATAATTGTTTACGCGCTCGACGACAAGGAAGGCCTCAAGGGCGTCCTGGCCGGCCGGGCAAGGAGTACACGCGTCGGCTAAGGCGCGGATATACAAGGAGTTTTACCATGGTCGAGGCATTCTCGCTGCCCGCACTCAAGGACCGGATGCAGAAGTCGATCGTCTCGCTGAGGGACGAACTGGCTGGCCTCAGGACCGGTCGCGCAAGCGCCAGCCTGCTGGAGCCCGTAACGGTGGAGGCCTATGGCGGCCGCATGCCGCTGAACCAGGTGGCGACGGTCACGGTGCCGGAAGCTCGCATGCTGAGCGTGCAGGTGTGGGATCGCACCCTCGCCGGCGCCGTGGAAAAGGCCATCCGCAATTCGGGTCTCGGGCTCAACCCGGCGGCCGAGGGCACGGTGATCCGTGTGCCGCTGCCGGAGCTCAATGAAGAGCGCCGCCGCGACTTGACCAAAGTTGCACACAATTATGCCGAACAGGCGCGCGTCGCCGTGCGCCACATCCGCCGCGACGGCATGGACCTGCTGAAAAAGCTCGAGAAGGATGGCGAAATCAGCCAGGACGACAGCCGCAAGCAGGGCGACCTGGTGCAGCAGGCGACCGACGCCGCCGTGGCCGATATCGACAATGTGCTGGCCGTCAAGGAACAGGAAATCATGCAGGTCTAGGATAGGCCTGCAACGCGCTGCCCCTGGAGGGCGTCTATGTCCGCCGATACTGCCGTCGCCACGACGCTCAACGAGAAGCCGGGCCTCAAGATTCCCGCGCACCTGGCGGTTATCATGGACGGCAATGGGCGCTGGGCGAAAGCGCGCGGCAAGGTGCGGACCGAAGGGCATGTCGAGGGCGTCAAGGCGCTCCGCCGGCTGGTCGATCTCTCCATCCGCTACGGCATCAAGCACCTCACGGTGTTCAGCTTTTCGTCGGAGAACTGGAGCCGACCGCGCGACGAAGTGAACTTCATCTTCGGCCTCCTGCACAGGTTCGTTGCTTCCGATCTCGCAACGCTGATCCAGAACAATGTCAGGGTTCGGATTATCGGCACCCGCACCGGGCTCGATGAAGCCCTGAAGCGGCTGATCGATGAGGTACAGTTCAAGACCGCGCATAACACCGGGCTCGAGCTGATCGTCGCTTTCAACTATGGCGGAAAATCCGAGTTGACCGAGGCGACCAAGGCGATTGCGCAGGCTGTCGCCTCGGGCAAGCTGCAGGTCGAGGACATCACCGAAGAGACTATTGCCCGGGCGCTCTATACGTCCGGTACTCCGGACCCCGACCTGATCATCCGCACCAGCGGCGAGCAGCGGGTGTCGAATTTCCTGCTCTGGCAGGGCGCTTATTCGGAGTTGGTGTTCGTCGAGGAGAACTGGCCGGATTTCGGCGAGCAGGTCTTTCTCAAGGCGCTCGATGAGTATTCCTCGCGCAGCCGACGCTTTGGCGGGATCGAAACGAGGAGCCCGTGAGCGCACCGGAGGACCAGCGTCCCCAGTTCAACCCGCTTGCCCGCCGGTCCTGGACGGACCTCGGCCCCCGCATCGCTTCGGCATTCGTCCTCCTTGGCATGGCCGGAGTCGGACTCTACTTCGGCTCCTATGTTTTCGCCGCCCTGGTCGCCGTGGTCTTTGCGGGCTGCTATCGCGAGTGGGAGCGGATGGTGACGCTGAAGCCGCTGACTACGGTCGGTGGCGCGCTGATCGGCCTGTTGGTCATCGCGGCGCTGATCTACCCCGCGCTCGGGCCGCTGGCATCGCTGGCCGCCGTCGCCGCGGCTGCCCTGGTAGCGGCCTTCGGCAGCGCGGGCGTGCGCCTCTGGCGGATCGGCGGCGTGGTGTTCTACGGCATCGTCATCATCGCGCTGCTGATCATTCGCGGTGAAGCGACCTGGAACCAGCCCGGCGTGTTCGACAGTGGCCTGTGGACCGGGCTGCTGCTTGGCTGCGTGATCTGGGCGACCGATACGGGGGCCTACTTCACCGGACGGCAGGTGGGCGGCGAAAAGCTCGCCCCGGATATCTCGCCGTCCAAGACCTGGTCGGGAGCCATCGGCGGCTTCGCACTGGGCACGTTGGTCGGGCTGGTGGTCTGGCTGCTGGTCGCTCCGCAATCGCCATGGTGGGTCGGACTGGCGCTGTGCGCCACGCTCAGCATCCTTGGGCAGGTGGGGGATCTGGCCGAGAGTGCCATCAAGCGGCGGTTCCGGATCAAGGATTCGGGCGACATCATCCCAGGGCACGGCGGCCTGATGGATCGGCTCGACAGCCTGACGCTGAGCTCGATCTTTCTCTGCCTCGTGGGGTTTTTGCATAGCGGGCAGGGTGCGGTGGCATCCGGCTTCCTCAACTGGTGACGCCGCGACACCGCGTCCTATCGCAATCTTAACGCATTCGGCCCCTAGGTTTTCCCAGCTGCGGGGCGTTCGGGACCGACGACATGGACTTTGTTTTCTGGCTGCTTTCCTACGTGGTGCCATTCCTCGTAGTGCTCACCATCATCGTGTTCGTGCACGAGATGGGGCACTATCTGGTGGCGCGCTGGAATGGCATCGCCATCCAGGCCTTCTCGATCGGCTTCGGCCCGGAACTCATCGGTTTCAACGACAAGCGCGGCACGCGCTGGAAACTCTCGGCGATCCCGCTGGGCGGCTATGTCCGTTTCGTCGGCGACATGAACGCAACGAGCATGCCGGACGAGGCCTTCATCGAGCGGGCCGGGCCCGAGTTGAGCCGGCAGCTGTTCGTCAACAAGAACGTGTGGCAACGCATCTCGGTGGTGATCGCCGGGCCGGTCGCCAACATCATCTTCACCCTGCTGGTGCTCTACGCGCTGTTGCTCGGCTACGGTCGCTACACCATTCCTGCGGTGCTGGATGCCGTGCCAGTTGAATCGGTGGCGGGGCAGGCGGGCCTTGCCGAAGGCGACCGCATCGTGTCGGTCGATGGCTTTGAGGTCCGTGGCTTCGAGGACTTCCAGCGCCTGATCGCTACGGCGCCGGAGCGCCAGGTGACGATCACCTTCGATCGGGACGGGCGGACCGAGACCATTACCGCCGTGCCGCAGGCCGTATCGACCACAGACCGGTTCGGCAACGCGCATCGGATCGGACGTCTCGGAGTCACCAAGAACATCGACCAGTCCGATGTCGTGCTCTATCGGCCGGATCCGGTCGAAGCGATCGGCATGACCTTCGAGGAAGTCCGCTTCATCATCGACCGGACAGTGGCCTTCCTGGGCGACTTCTTCGTCGGGCGGGGCGACGTCGAGCAGCTTGGCGGGCCGGTGAAGGTGGCCAAGGTCTCGGGCGAAGTCGCCAGTCTCGGGATTGTCGCGCTGATCAACCTGATGGCGCTTCTCTCCCTGAACATCGGCATTTTCAACCTGTTGCCGATCCCGATGCTCGATGGCGGCCATCTGGCCTACTACCTGGTGGAAGCGGCGCGCGGAAAGCCATTGAGCCAACGGGTCCAGGAGATCGGTTATCGGTTCGGACTGGCGATCGTGTTCACACTGATGGTGTTCACGCTGATCAACGACCTGTTCTGAGGGAATCCTCGGAGCGTGGCCGTGTCGAGTGGCCGACATATTATCGCCGCTCCTCGGACGCATTTGCCCGAATGCCCCTACATTCCCGTTAACCCTTGGATAAGCTTAGTTTTCCAGGTGTTGCAGGAATGCACGAGGGCCAATCTTTCGCTAACCTCGAAGCCCGTCGCGGCTTGTCCGTGGTTAAAATTCCAGTAAAAGCTTTTGATGGAGTTAGCTGGGGACGCTGTGCATGGCGATTCCCGGCGTAGGTCGCACGAGGCAACAAGAATCATGACGAACCCGAAAAAGCTGATGCGCGGTATCTTTGTAGCGCTCGCCCTCGTGGCAGCGCCGCTTGCAGGCGTCAGCGGTACATTCATCGGGGTCGATGCGGCCCAGGCTCAGCAGCAACGCCTCATCTCGGCGGTGCTGTTCGAAGGCAACAGCGGCTTCTCCGACGCCCAACTGCTCGCGATGGTCAACGTGGCGGAGCAGGGGAGCTTCACCGAGGCTGGCCTTGCGGCCGATGCGGAGTCGATCCGCCTCGCCTATGTCGGCAAGGGCTATATGGGCGTGACGGTGGCGCCGCGGGTCGAGCAGTCCGAGAGCGGTCGTGCGCGCATTACCTTCGTGGTCAACGAAGGCCAGCGCACCGGCATCGCCGCGATCAACTTCACCGGCAACAATTCGATCAACTCGGGCACTCTCAAGTCCATCATCCGGACCCATGAGACGAGCCTGTTGAGCTGGTTGTTCCGCGACGACACCTACAGCGAAGACCTGTTGGCGATCGACCGCGGCCTGATCGAGCTCTACTACATGAACCACGGCTACCCGGATGCGCAGGTGACGTCGGCCGTCGGCGAGTACGATGCGTCGCGCAACGCGTATTTCGTGAACTTCACCATTTCCGAAGGCGAACGCTATCGCTTCGGTGAGATCGGTGTCGAAACCTCGATCCCGGGCCTCAATCCTGATGCCATGACCGGTGCGATCCGTACCGGCAAGGGTGGCACATATTCGCTGGCCGACCTGCAGAAGTCGCAGGAAGACCTGGCGTTCGAGGCGACGGCGCAGGGCTACTCCTTTGCCGACGTGCGTCCGCGTGTTGATCGCGATGTGGCCAACAGCACCTTCAACGTCACCTACCTGGTTGACGAGGGGGCCCGTGTCTATGTCGAGCGCATCAACATCAGCGGCAACACCAAGACCCGCGACGCGGTGATCCGTCGTGAGCTGGATTTCGGTGAAGGCGACCCCTTCAACCGTTCGATGGTGCAGCGTGGCAAGACTCGTATCGAACGCCTTGGTTTCTTCAAGACCGTTGCGCTCGACATGGCGCCGGGTAGTTCGCCGGACAAGGTGGTGATCAATATCACAGTCGAGGAACAGTCGACCGGCGACTACGGCTTGACCGCAGGCTTTGACTCGACCGCAGGCCTCTTGGGTGAGGTGTCGGTGACCGAGCGCAACTTCCTCGGTCGCGGGCAGTACGTCCGCGCCGCAGTGAGCGCTTCGGGATCGGGCCAGAGCTTCGACTTCTCGTTTACCGAGCCGCGCTTCATGGGCCTGCGCGTGTCGTCGGGTGTCGATTTCTATCACCGTATCGTCGAAGAGACGGACAGCAACATCTATGGAATGACTTCGACCGGTGGTCAGCTTCGTTTCGGTGCGCCGATTACGACGGATCTCAGCGGCTCGGTGTTTGTTGGTCTTGAGCAAAAGGTCATCAAGGACGAGTCGATGTGTGATGTGGACAACGATCCCGTTACGCCCGACGAGGAGTGCCGACGCTCTGAGATTATCGACGTCGATGTGAACGATACGTTCAACAAGGCGTGGGTCGGCTATTCTCTGGCCTACAACACGCTTGACGACACCAAGCATCCGACGGAAGGCATCTATGCAACCTTCTCGCAGCAGTTCATCGGCTGGGACTACAACCTGCTGAAGACCGAAGCAAAGGCACGCTACTTCATGCCGCTGCTGTCGGACTGGAACGTTATCGGGAGTGTGAAGGGTCAGGCCGGTTACATCACATCATTGGATGGTGGCGGTGTGTTCCCGCTTGAGACCTTCCGCAGTGCCGGATCGCTGGTTCGCGGCTTCCAGAGTGGCGGCATGGGGCCGAAGACAACGACGTCGGGCGAGCGTCTCGGCTATACGGCTTATGCTGGGGTGTCCGCCGAAATCGAGTTCCCCATTCCTGTCTTGCCAGAGACGTACGGGGTACGTGGGTCCATCTGGGCTGACGCGGCGATTATCGATGGCAACGGTTCCTTCACTGCCCCGACGACCATCGCGCCGGGCAGCATCGACCAGAACTTCAAGTCGGCGGTTGGCGCCTCGATCATCTGGGACAGCCCGTTCGGACCGCTGCGTGGCGACTTCGCCCACGTGCTGAACAAGGCGACGGACGACAAGACCCAGGTCTTCTCGCTCACGCTGCAGCAGCTGCTGTAATCTATCGGTCGGCCGGCGCTCTGCCGGCCTTCCTTCCGGTTATCGAGGCCGCGGCGCGGTTGCCCCGCGGCCTCTTTGTTGTGTAATGACAGCCATGGTCGATACGCGCTTCCATTCCTCGTCGGGACCGATTTCGCTTGGTGTCGTACTGTCGACGCTGGGCCGGAAAGTCGACGTCGACGAAGCCAGAGCGGCCGAACTGGTGATCAGCGGTGCCGAGGAGCTTCCGCTGGCGGGACCCGCCCACCTTGCCCTTGCGGCACAGGCGGAGTATCGCGCCGCGCTGGCCGAGACCGGCGCCGGCGCTGTCATCGTGCATCCCAGGTTCCTTGCCGACGTGCCGGCGGGCGCCGTGCCCCTCGTCGATGAGCGCCCGCACGAACTGTTCGTCGATCTATTGGAGCGGCTCTATCCGCTTGGCACTCGCGGCGTCGCGTCCGGGCTGTTCGAAGCTGGTGGCGCTGCGCCGTTCATCGAGGAGGGCGTGCGGATCGGGGCCAACGTGGTGATCGGACCCGGCGTCGAGATCGGTCGTAACACCATCATCGGACCCAATACCGTCATCGGCAAGGGCGTAACCATCGGCCGGAACGCGGTGATCGCTTCGAACGTGTCAATCGAGTGCGCCTATGTTGGCAACAACGTCGTGCTGCATGCCGGAGTGCGGATCGGCAGCGAAGGCTTCGGTTGGCTGGGGCAGGGGCGTTCCAACCGCAAGATCCCGCAATTGGGCCGCGTCATCGTCCAGGATGGGGTCGAGATTGGTGCCAATTCGACTGTCGATCGTGGTGCGCTTGGCGATACCGTGGTTGGCGAAGGCACCAAGATCGACAATCTCGTGCAGATTGGCCACAACTCGCGCATCGGTCGCTATTGCCTGATTGCCGGTACCTGCGGTATCGGCGGCGGCACGATCATTGGCGACAACGTGCTGGTGGGTGGCGGGGCCGGCACAGCCGGGCATTTGCGGATCGGCAACGGCAGCATATTGTCGGCCCGTTGCCTCGTCACCAAGGACGTGCCGGCGGGGGCGCGAGTTGGCGGTTATCCCGCACAGGACCTGAAGAGCTGGCAGCGCGAGATTGCGATGCTGCGGCGACTGAACAAAAGGGGACGAGAGTGACGGTTACGAACGAGGCTCCACCGAGCGAGACCAAGGAATTCTCGTCGATGGATATCGGCCAGATCCTGTCGGTTCTTCCCCATCGCTACCCGTTCCTCTTGATCGACAAGATCATCGAGGTCGACGGTGACAACTCTGGAATCGGGATCAAGAACGTCACGTTCAACGAGCCGATCTTCCAGGGACACTTTCCGGGCGAGCCGGTGTTTCCCGGCGTGCTGATCATCGAAGGCATGGCCCAGACGGCCGGCGCGATGGCAATCGCCGCCGGCGCCGCGGGGGGCGAGAAGCACATCGTCTACCTGCTGACGATCGACAAGTGCAAGTTCCGCAAGCCCGCCAAGCCCGGCGACCAGATCGAGTATCACATCAGGAAGCTGCGCCGCCGCATGACCATGGGCTGGTTCGAGGCGAAGGCGATCGTCGACGGCGTCGTGATTGCCGAGGCCGAGGTCGGCGCCATGGTGAGCCCCAGCGAGCGATGAGCGTCCATCCTTCGGCAATCGTCGAGGCCGGCGCCAAGCTTGGGGCCGGTGTCAAAGTCGGGCCGTTCTGCGTGGTCGGAAGCGACGTGACGCTTGGCGACGGCGTCGAGCTCATCTCGCATGCAGTGGTCACCGGGCGTACCAGCGTCGGCGCGCGCACCGTAGTGTTTCCCTTCGCTTCGGTGGGACACCGACCGCAGGATCTCAAGTATGCCGGTGAGCCCTCGACGCTGACCATCGGCACCGACTGCGTCATCCGCGAGCACGTGACCATCAATCCAGGCACGGCCGGTGGCGGCATGAAGACCGTCATCGGCAACCACTGCCTCCTGATGATCGGCGTGCATATCGGGCATGACTGCATCCTCGGCAATCACATCATTCTGTCGAACAATACGGGCATTGCCGGGCACTGCATGATTGACGACTATGTCATCATGAGTGGCCACTCGGGCTCGGCCCAGTTTGTCCACATCGGCGCACACGCCTTTGTCGGCGGCATGACCAAGGTCGAAAAGGACGTGATCCCTTACGGCACGGTGCTGGGCAATCCGGCTGCCCTGTCGGGAGTTAACCTCGTCGGTCTCAAGCGGCGTGGTTTCGATCGCGAGGCGATCCACCGCTTGCGCACCGCCTACCGCATGATCTTTGCCAGTGAAGGGACGCTGCGAGAACGGGTCGATGACGCCTCGGCCATGTTCCCCGACGAGCAACTGGTGCAGGATGTGGTGAGCTTCATCGCTGCCGCCGAACGGCCGCTGACCCTGCCGGGAAACCTGCCGATCAACGTCCCCGGCGAGGAATGATGCCGCGCCGGCTTTCCGTCCTTGCCGGGTCGGGAGCCCTGGTCTCCCATGTGGTCGAAGCCGCGTTGGCGGCGGGTGACGAGGTCCAGGTCATTGGTTTCGTGCCGCAACCCGAGCGAGCCGGGGCGTCGTTGATCGCGGCCGACCTGACCAATCCTGCCGGCGCGATTGCTGCCGTCTCCGGCTTCCGGACAACACATGTGGTGCTGGCCGGTGGCCTCGTGATCTCGGATCGCCAGCGCGAGGGGCTTGCAGGCTTTGCCACCAGTTCACCCGGCACGGCTCAGGGCGACGCCGCCTTGTCGACGGTGACCGCTGCCATTGAGAAGCTCACCGGCGCCAAGGTGATCGGCGTGCACGAAATAGCTGCCGATGTGCTGGCGGCCGCCGGTACGCTCGCAGGCCGCTCGCCGACCGATGCGGAACTAGCGGCTGCACGCCAGGGGCTGCTGGCGGCGCGGGAGATCGGTCGGCTCGATCTCGGACAGGCGGTCGTCGTCGCCGGGCGACGTTTGGTTGCCGCCGAAGATGTGGGAGGGACCGATGAGTTGCTGGCCCGTGTGGCCGCGCATCGCGCCGCCGGCCGCATTGGGGACGGCACCGGGCCACTGGTGCTGGCCAAGGCCGCAAAGCCGCAGCAGCCGCTCTACGTCGACCTGCCGGCGATCGGACCGGATACCGTCAGCAACGCCGCCGCCGCCGGCATCGGCCTGATCGTCGTCGAAGCCGGCAAGTCACTGGTTCTGGATCGACCGGCGCTTGCCGCGGCGGCCGACCGACACGGCATCGCGGTCATCGGCCTCGGCATCGATGGCTGAGCCGCTGCGCCTCTTCATCGTCGCGGGAGAGGCCTCTGGTGACCGCATCGGAGCCGACCTGGTGCAGCGGCTCCGTCGTCAGGTTCCGCTCACGCTTTCCGGCGTTGGAGGGCCCGAGCTCGAGGTCGAGGGGCTGAGCAGTCTCTTCCCGATGGCGAACCTGTCTGTGATGGGCTGGAGCGATGTGCTGCGGCGGTTACCACTGCTGCTCTGGCGGCTGCGGCAGACGGCCAACGCCATCATCAGGCAGCGTCCTGACGTCGTCGTGCTGATCGACTCACAGGTCTTCGTCAAGGCCGTCGCCGCGCGGGTTCGCCGGGCCGGTGTCACGGTCCCGATGCTGCTCTACGTGGCGCCCAGCATCTGGGCCTGGCGGCCGGAACGCGCCCTCGAACTGAAGCCGCTGTTTGACGAAGTGCTGGCGGTGCTGCCGTTCGAGCCAAAAGTGATGGCAGAGCTTGCCGGTCCGCCAACCACCTATGTCGGCCATCCGGCGCTGTCGCGCTTCCCGATGCGACCAGCCCAGCCCGATCGTGGTCCATTGCTGCTGCTGCCGGGCAGCCGTGACGGCGAGTTGCGGCGCCATCTGCCGCTGATGCGCGAGGCAGCGAAAATGCTGCTGCGGCATCCGCGCGTCACCGGCTTTGTCATCCCCACATTGCCGTCGCTGGCAGAGCGCCTCAGGAGCGAGGTCGCGAGTTGGCCAATGCCGGTTCAGATCGTCAGCGGCGGCGCACGCAACGCCGCCTTTGCCTCAGCCTATGCTGCGTTTGCGGTCAGCGGCACCATCACGTTCGAACTTGCCATGTCCGGGGTGCCGATGGTCGTCACCTATGTCGCCGACCCGCACCAGGCCCGGCGCGCGGCGAAGCTCGGCCGGCCGGTGCAGATCGCATTGCCCAACATCATTCTCGGTCGCGAGGTTGTTCCGGAGTTGCAGTTCGTCGACCCCAAAGCCGAGCGTTCGCTGGCGCCGCTTGCGGCTCTGCTGGATGAGTCCGAGGCAGTGGCGGCCCAGGTCGCCGCCTTCCAGGAACTCCGCGCCCTGATGCAACAAGGGGCGCCCGAGGCGCCCCTTGTCGATCCCGCCGAGCGGGTGCTTGCCCTGGCCAATCAGCGGCTGCTGATCGGTTCGTAGTCGCGCACCGGCGCGCCGTTGTAGAGCTGGCGCGGGCGGCCGATCTTCTTTTGCGGGTCGCCGATCATTTCCTTCCACTGCGCGATCCAGCCAACGGTGCGGCTAAGTGCGAAGATGGCGGTGAACATCGAGGTCGGGAAGCCGATCGCATCGAGGATGATGCCCGAGTAGAAATCGACGTTCGGGTAAAGCTTGCGATCAATGAAGTACTGGTCGGAGAGGGCGATCCGCTCGAGCTCCTTGGCCACCTGCAAGGTCGGCGACAAATTGTCGGCGCCGAGCTGGGCCAAGACGTCATTGGCGGCCTGCTGCATTACCTTGGCGCGCGGATCGTAGTTCTTATAGACGCGGTGGCCAAAGCCCATCAGGCGGAAGCCCGAGTTCTTGTCCTTGGCCTTGGCGATGAACTCGGGGATGCGGTCGACGGAGCCGATCTGCTTGAGCATATTGAGCGCCGCTTCGTTGGCGCCGCCATGGGCGGGACCCCAGAGGCAGGCCACGCCCGCCGCGATACAGGCGAACGGGTTGGCGTCGGACGAGCCGGCGAGGCGCACGGTCGAGGTCGAGGCGTTCTGTTCGTGGTCGGCGTGGAGGGTGAAGATCAGGTCCATGGCGCGCGCCACGACCGGGTTCACCACAAAATCCTCGGCCGGAACCGAGAAGCACATGCGCAGGAAGTTCGAGGCGTAGTCGAGGTCGTTGCGCGGATAGACGAAGGGCTGGCCCACCGAGTACTTGTAGGCCATGGCGACGATCGTCGGGATCTTGGCGATCATGCGGATCGAGGCGATCTCGCGCTGCTCGGGATCGTTGATGTCGATCGAGTCGTGGTAGAAGGCGGCCATGGCGCCGACCACGCCGCAGACGATCGCCATCGGGTGCGCATCGCGACGGAAGCCGCGATAGAAATAGTGCATCTGCTCGTGCACCATGGTGTGGCGCGTGACGCGCTGCTCGAAATCGGCCATCTGCGCCTTGCTGGGCAGCTCGCCGTAAAGGAGCAGGTAGCAGACCTCGAGATAGTTCGACTTCTCGGCCAACTGTTCGATCGGGTAGCCCCGATACATCAGTTCGCCCTTGTCGCCGTCGATATAGGTGATGGCGCTGTCGGTCGCAGCGGTCGAGGTGAAGCCCGGGTCATAGGTGAACATGCCGGTCTTGGCGTAGAGTGAGCGGATATCGATGACATCCGGCCCAACCGAGCCCGAAAGCACCGGGAACTCGAAAGTCTGGTCCCCGATGGTGAGTTTGGCGACGGTATCGCTCATCTTCGCACTCCTTGATGGCCTTCTTTAGGCCCGCGGAAGGTGGGAGCGGGCAGGCCGTATGGTCGTCCAAGTTGGTCGCGAGATCGAACGGGAAAAGTCCCAGAACTTTTCCCGATCACGCGCCAGAGAGGCAGGTTCGGTTGGCGTAGCTCATATACCCCAGCACTGCAACAGGTGGGTGAACAACGCTGACCTAATCACTTTCCCCAATATGCATCAGCCGGCCTGGTCGCCTAACCGGGCCAGTGTTTCGTCACGCCCGATGAGCACCATGACCTCGAAAATGCCCGGAGAAACAGTGCGCCCGGTCAGCGCCGCACGGAGTGGTTGCGCCACCTTGCCGAGCTTCAGACCCCGCGCTTCGGCGAAGGCGCGAGCCGCCGCGTCGATGGCCTCGACCGACCAATCGTTGAGCCCCTTCAGGATGTCGGCGAAAGCTCCGACATTGGCACGGGCGTCGGGCGTCAGCTGGTCGGCGGCTGAGGCATCGATGGTCAGCGGGCGAACGGCATAGATGAACTGGGCCAGGTCGATCAGCTCCAGCACGGTCTTGGCACGCGGCTGCAACTCAGGCAGGGCAGTAAGCACGGTATCCTTGTTGGCGGCGAGGCCATCCATGTCGAAGACGCGATTGAGCTCCGTTGCTGTCTCCAGCATCACCTCATAGAGCCGCTGCGGCGTCGCCTGGCGGATGTAATGACCGTTGATGTTCTCGAGCTTGACGAAATCGAAGCGCGCCGCGCCCTTGTTCAGCGCCTCGAGGGTGAACCATTCAACCATCTGCGCGGTCGAGAACAGCTCCTCGTCCCCGTGGCTCCAGCCGAGACGCGCGAGATAGTTGCGGAGCGCCTCGGGCAGGTAGCCCATCTGCCGGTAGGCCTCAACGCCGAGAGCGCCATGACGCTTGGAGAGCTTGGCGCCATCCGGGCCGTGGATCAGCGGGATGTGCGACATCTCCGGCACCGACCAACCCATGCCGTTGTAGATGACGATCTGGCGGGCGGCGTTGGTCAGGTGGTCGTCACCGCGGATGATGTGGGTGACCCCCATATCGTGGTCATCGACCACTACGGCCAGCATATAGGTCGGGGTGCCGTCCGAGCGCAGGATAATGAAATCATCGAGGTTCTCGGCCTTGAACACCACCTCGCCCTGGACGTGGTCCTGCACCCGGATCTCGCCAGACTGCGGGGCCTTGATGCGGATCACCGGAGCAACGCCCGCCGGCGCCTCTGACGGATCGCGATCGCGCCAGTAACCATTGTAGCGCGGCGGCAGGCCGTTGGCGCGAGCGGTTTCCCGCATCTCGGCCAGCTCTTCCGGCGAGCAGTAGCAATAGTAGGCTTGACCGCGCGCCAGCAGTTCGTTGGCGACCTCGGCGTGCCGGGCGGCGCGGGAGAACTGCATGAACGGCTCGCCGTCCCAATCCAGCCCCAGCCACTTTAGGCCGTCGAAGATCGCCTTGACCGCCCCCTCAGTCGAGCGTTCACGATCGGTGTCCTCGATGCGCAGCAGCATCTTGCCGCCGGTGTGGCGGGCGAAGGCCCAGTTGAACAGCGCCGTGCGGGCGCCACCGATATGGAGGTAGCCGGTGGGCGAGGGAGCGAAGCGAGTGACGACTGGGGTAGCCATGGGTCGATGAAACATCCCGGAGAATTGGCGTTTGGCGGTGTGTAAGCACCCCGAGGCCGAAGCGCAAGCGCGGCAGTTGGCATGGCGGCACCGTCCCGCTAGCATCGCTCCCGCGATCGTGCGGGGCAGGGGCTCGGCGGATGACGGTGACTGTCGGAAAGGCGGTGCCTGAGCGACTGGTTCCGGCACGTGCCGAACCGGTGTCGCCTGTCGTTCTGCCGCCGGCGCTGCGGCCCCGCCTGACCCATTGGCAGGCTTTCCGAGCCAGCATAACTGACGCCCTGGAGCAGCGACGCCTGTTCCTGCTCTGGCCGTATGCGGCAATTGTCGGCCTGATTGTTTGCCTCGCGGCACCGGACGAACCGCAGCCCTGGTTGCTCGGCCTCGTTGGCGCGGCAATCGCCATCGGCCTGGTTCTGGTGCGCCAGACGGGGTTGTTTCGCAGTCTCACCCTGGTCGGAGCGTTCTGGGCCGGCTTCGCGCTGCTCTCCGTCCACGGAACGCTGTTCGGTTCCGTGATGCTCGTGCGTCCGGCCTATGGCACCTACGAGATGCGGGTCGATGAGATTGTGTCGGAGCTCGAGACTGGAACGCGGGCGATCGTTTCCTCCATCACGGCAACCGGAACCTCACGAGCGGTGCCGATGCGACGCGCCCGGATCATCATTCCGGAAGGGCCGCCGCTGGCCCCAGGCGATATCATTCGCGCACCGGTGCGGTTCTACGCCGTGCCGGGCCCTGTCGTCCCGAACGGCTTCGACAGCCAGTTTCACGCCTTCTTCGACGGCGTCGGTGCCTATGGCAACGCCACGGCAGCCGTCGAGCGGGTGACCAGCGGAAGCAATTCGGCGCCCGAACGCATCGTCGACGGTATTCGGCGCGGTATCGCTGCACGCGTCGACGCCGATCTCGAGGAACCCACTGCGGGGATCGCCCGGGCGCTGATCACCGGCGATCAGAGCGCCGTGTCCGACGAGGCGCGCGATACCATGGCGGCAGCCGGGCTGGCGCATGTGCTGTCAGTGTCCGGCCTGCATCTGACGATCGTTGCCGGGCTGGTGCTGGTGACGCTGCGCGGCGGCCTCGCGTTGATCGGCGGTATTCACCGGTCGGTCTCGGTCAAGCAGGTGGCGGCGGCAGGCGCGATCGTTGCGGCGCTCGGCTACTTCGCCATCTCGGGCGGCAATGTCGCGGCGTTGCGCTCGACCATCATGCTGGTCCTCGTGCTCGGCGCGGTGGTGTTCGGCCGGCGGGCGCTGACCATGCGGAACGTCGCGATCGCGGCATTGATCGTCATTGCGACCGACCCGGCGAGCGTGTTGCGGCCCAGCTTTCAGCTTTCGTTCGCTGCCGTCGTGGCGCTGATCGGGGCCTGGGAGCTAATGCGACCGCCCGAAGGCAGGGACAAGTCGCTGCTGGCGCGCACCGGCGGATACCTGTGGGGCATCGTGTTGACCAGCTTCATCGCCGGCGCCGCGACACTGCTGTTTTCGGTCTACCACTTCCAGCAAACGTCGCCGCTCGGCGTGGTGGGAAACCTGTTCACCCTGCCACTGGTCGGCTTCGTGATGATGCCGTCGGCGGTGCTGGCGACGCTTGCCATGCCGCTTGGCTGGGAAGCGCCATTCCTTGCCGTGATGGGGTGGTCAATCGACCGGATGCTTGAACTCGGCGCGCTGGTTGCCGGCTGGAGCTCCGGGCTCGACGCCAGTCCATTGCTCGCTCCAGTCGCCTTGCTGCTGGGCCTCGCGGCACTTGCCTGGTTCACCTTCTTTTCCGGCTGGCATCGGCTGATCGCACCACTCCTGCTGCTGCCTGCCGTTCTGTTGTTCGCGCTCGATCGCCCACCGGACGTGCTGATCGCCGACACGACACAGGCAGTGGCGCTGCGCGGCGACGCAGATCTGGAACTGGTGGTAGGGAAGGGCGACAGCTTTGCCGTCGACGTGTGGCGCGAGACCTATGGTGAGGCGATCGAGCCCGGCGCGTTGCTGCAGTGCGACAGCGTCGGTTGCTTTGGCTCCAGCGGTCGAGGCTTCAGCGTCGCCATCGTGCGCGACCCGTCCGGCTTCTACGAGGATTGCGGCATGGCTGATCTGCTGATTGCCCGACGGAGCGTGCCGGCCAATTGCGGCGCAGGCACAGTGATCGATGCGGCCGCCCTGGCACGAGGCGGCGTGCATTGGCTGCGCTGGGACGCGGCGCGAGGCGGTTTCGAGATCCGCCCCGCGATCCCAGAGGTCAGCCGGCCGTGGCGATTAGTGCGACCGTAACGCCGGCCGCCTCGATCTGGGCGTTACCGAGCACGTAGCCGGTCTCGTCACGAGCCGGGCTGAGGTTTGCCGCAGTATCGCCATAATTGAAGTAAACGCGCCATTTACCTCTGGTCCGGCAGCGAACGCCAGCCGGCAGGTTGAGGGTCGGGACGTCGGCTTCGGTGAGCAGATGATCGACGATCCGCTGCATCAAGGCCCGGTCACCGCTGGCAGCCAGATAGTTGAGCTTGCCCTGCGCCACCAGCACCGGGAAATCTTCCTCATCCTCGATGACGATCTGCGCTCTGGTATCGAGCCGCTCCCGCCAATGGCCGACAGCGCCGCCGCCCTTGACCGAGACGGTGCGGCGCGGGTCGGTGCTATCGACGCGGGCGACCCTGGCATCGAGCAGGTTCTGCGGCAGGTCCGGGCCAAGGCCGGCGGGAATCGAGAAGTTCTCGGTCTTCGAGCCGGTGCGCGGGCCGAGCAGCAGGTGGCCCTCGTAATTCTCGATCGCCGTGCGGAGCGCATCGTTCCAGGCGAACAGCGCAGGGATCACCACCAGGTCGTAACCGGAGAACTCGGTGGTCGAGGGTGGCAGGATATCGACATCGACGCCGCGCTTGCGCAGCGGCACGTAGACGTTGCGGACGTGCTGGTGGTGCGAGAACCCCTTGGCCTGCGGCTGGATCCGCCAGGCCCATTCACTCTGGTAATCATAGACGATGGCGACGCGGCCCTTGTTCGCCGTACCGTCGATGCCAAGCCGACGCAGTTCCTCGGCGACTTGCATGGCTTCGTGATAGGCCGGCGCGGGCTGGCTATCGGGGCGAAGCAGCCCTGCGTGCATCTGCTCCTGCGCGAAGGGGGCCTGCCGCCAGCGGAAGTAGGATACCACTTCGGCGCCATGCGCGAAGGCTTCCCAGGCCCAGAGCCGCGCCATGCCGGGCAGGGGATCGGGGTTGTACTCGGCCCAGTTCACCGGCCCGGGCTGCTGCTCCATGATCCACCAGCGGCCATGACCGACCGCGCGGTAAATGTCGTGCTGCAGGCCTTGCGCGTCGGGCTCGCCCTGGCGGAAGTACGCGGCCTTCACCTCATCGGACTCATTGGAGACGGCGAGATGACCGATCGGGTAGGAGTCCCAGCTCGCCACGTCCAGCGTCGCGGCCACCTCGTAGTGATCGAACTCAGTGAAGCGGCCCATGAAATTGTGGATCACCGGCAGGTCAGGCCGGGCGGCCTTCATCACCTCGTACTGGGTGGCGTTGAAGGCGGCGACCTGCGCCGAGGAATAGCGGCGGAAATCGAGGCAAGCCGCCGGAGCTGCCTCGGTGACGGTGAGGTTTGGCGGATCGATCTGCTCGAAGGTGTTGTACTCCATCGACCAGAATACGTTGCCCCAGGCGAGGTTCAGCGCGTCGATGTCGCCGTACTTGTCCTTGAGCCATTGCCGGAACCCGATGGCCGCCGCTTTCGAATAGGAATGCACGGTGTCGTGGCAGCCATACTCATTGTCGGTCTGCCAGCCGGCAAGCGCGGGGTGCTGGCCGATCCTTTCAGCCAGCAGGCGGGTAATGCGGGCGCATTCCTCGCGATAGCCCAGATGCGAGAAGTCGTAGTGCCGACGCGAGCCGAAGCCGCGTGGCCGGCCATCGCGATCGACCGCCAGCATGTCGGGGTACTTGTCGATCATCCAGCGCGGCGGTGTTGCCGTCGGGGTGCCGACAATGACCTTCAGCCCATGCCGGCCAAGCACGTCCATCGAGGCGACCAGCCAGTCAAAGGTCAGCTCGCCAGGCCTCGGTTCGAGCTTAGACCAGGCGAACTCGCCGATGCGGACATACTGGATGCCCACTTCCGCCATGCGGCGCGCATCGTCCTCCCACCATTCGACGGGCCAGTGTTCGGGGTAATAGCAGACGCCGACAGCAGGAAAGGACACGTGAAACTCAGAGCTTGAGGAAAGGTTCGGCGATGCCGGGCACGTCGAGCGCCACGGCGAAGACGCTGCCGGCATGCGGTTCGCGTTCGATCTGTTCAGGCGTCATGTGCTCGCGGGCAGTGGTGATGTAGAGGGTCTTCAAATCGCTGCCGCCGAAGGCCGGGCAGCTCACCTGGCTGACACCCGGGACTTCGACCACCGTGTCGAGCTTGCCGTCGGGCGAAATGCGGATGACCTTGCCGCCGCCCCAACGGGCATTCCACAGATAGCCCTCGGAATCGACCGCGGAACCATCGGCGCCCCCGGGACCCTCCATGGTGAAGAAATCTTCCCACGGCCCGACCGGCAAACCAGTCGCCGGGTCGGTGGCGCACCTGATGATCATCTTGCCGGCGTCAGTGAAATAGGCCGTGCGGCCGTCGGGCGAGAAACAGATCGAGTTGGGGATGCGGATGTTCCCGATCACCTTGGTGACCTGGCCGGCGCGGTACTGATAGACACCGCCAACGCTGGCGTCCGGTTTCCGCCCCATGGTGCCGATCCAGAACCCACCGGTCCGGTCGACGCGACTGTCATTGGTGCGATTGGTTGGGACGTCGCCTTCGATCTCGGCGATGACGGAGGTGCTGTCGGTGGCGAAATCGTAGCGGAGCAGGGCGCCCGACTGGGCGATGGCGAGGCTGCCTTTGTCGATCACCGCACCGGCGCTGACCGTGTCCTTGAAGGTGATGCGGTCGACGACATGGCCATCGGTTCCAGCGCTCAGCATAGTCTGGTTGAGGATGTCGAACCAGAACAGGCGCTCGAGCAGCGGGTGCCAGAACGGGCCTTCGCCCAACTCGCAGCGGCTGTCGACAAAGAGCTCGGCTTGGGCATTCATCGCGATTTTCCCTGATCATAGGCGGTGACGGCGGTGGCGGCGCGCGATGCCACTTCGGCGACGGACATACCGGGCTTGAAAATGTAGGTGCCGAGCCCGAAGCCGGCGCAGCCGGCGGCGAAATAGTCGACAAAATTATCGGGATTGGCGCCCCCGACGGCGTAGAGCGGGATATCGGGCGGCAGCACCGCTTTCATCGCCTTGATGCCCTTTGGTCCCAGCACTTCGGCGGGGAAGAATTTCAGCCCGGTGGCGCCGGAGCGAATGGCAGTGAACGCATCGGTGGGTGAGAACACGCCAGGATACGAGGTCATGCCGCGCTCGATGGTGGCCCCAATCACTGCCGGGTTGGTGTCGGGCGAGACAACGAACTGCCCCCCGGCATCGGCGACGGCATCGACATCGGCGCGGCTCAGCACGGTGCCGGCGCCAATCAGTGCGCGGCCATCGAATGCCTTGGCCGCATCCGCTATCGACTGCAGTGCGTCAGGCGAGTTGAGCGGCACCTCGATCATGGTGATGCCGGCGAGCACCAGGGCATCGCAGACTTCGAGGGTTTCGGGAGGGGTGATGCCGCGAAGGATCGCGATGATGTGTCGGTGGGTCATGATCTTTACTGTGCCTGTCTGGCGGCCGTCAGGCCGGCGAGGGTGGCGTCGGTGGCATCGATGATGCGCGTCGTGGCGCCAAGCCGGGCGAAGGCGAGTTGATACAGCCCGCACAGGCCGACACTGCCAACCAGTGGGATCTCAGCCGCACTGATCCAGTCGCGCTGGCCGCCAATCTCGGCGCCGATGAGAAGGCCCGAGAGAAAACCGGCGCACCACGGGGCACTGCGTGCCGAGAGGAGCGAGCCGGCGCGCACCTTGAACAGGGTGGCGGTGAGACGCTCAGGGCGATCCAGGCCCTGGTCGAGACCGGCCTCGAAGCCGAGCTCGCGATCTTCGCCTTCGAGTTCACCACCGAGCGAATGGCGCAGCACTGAGTGGGTGCGCAGCAGGTCGAAGATCTCGCCGGTCATGGCGCTGGAAAAGCGCTCGAGCCGGGTTCCGGAAAGCAGCGCCCACTTGCTGTGGGTGCCGGGCATGACGGCGAGACCGGCAAAACCTGGAATCAGCGACGACAGGCCCAGCAGTTGGGTCTCTTCGCCGCGCATCACGTCTTCGGCCCCGAGATCGCGCAGGCATACGCCGGGGAGGATGCGGGGGGTGAGCGGCCCCGGTATGTCGGGCGCCACGGCGCCCTGGGCGAGACGGCTGAGATCGGCGGGGGCGTCGAGGTAGGGGGCTTCGATCCAGCCCTGGCGGGCGCCCGCCATGCCGCAGATCAGCACGTCCTCGACATCATCGGCGACGCCGCCGAGCAGCGAAGTCAGCACATCGGGATACTGTTCGCGGCTGAGGCGGCTCATGCCGTCCGGCGACGAACGCGCGAAGCTGATTTCGCCGGCGGCGTCCATACCCCATGCGCGCAGATTGGAGGTGCCCCAATCAACGGCGACCCATTCGGTTTGTCCTGCCAAAACCTTCTCCCTGGCGCGCTGCAAGTTTGCTGCGCACCGCCATGCCGCTAGAGCGCGATCGGGAAGGTTGTCCACTCTCCTGGTACGATCGCGACAGCCGTTTGCACGGCGGCGCCTCCCCGTGGGCCATCAGGCCCTCCCGTGGCGGCGCGGACCGTAACGTCTTTGCTGGCCTTGCCCTAGTGCAATAATCGGCCGGCGCGTTCGGTTTAGTAAGAAACCGGCGTCACTACAAAAGAAAAGGGCCGGCTGATGCCGGCCCAGGGACCCGATTGGCGGAGGGTCAGGAAGTCAGTACTTGCGCAAGAGCCCTACCAGCCGGCCCTGTACCTTGACCCGGTCCGGCGGGAAGATGCGGGTCTCGTAGGCCGGGTTGGCGGCTTCGAGCGCCACGGAATTGCCGCGGCGGCGGAGCCGCTTCAGCGTTGCTTCCTCGTCATCGACCAGGGCGACGACGATCTCGCCGGTCGAGGCGGCGTCCTGCTTTTTGATCAGCACCGTATCACCATCGAAGATACCGGCCTCGATCATCGAGTCACCGCGCACTTCGAGCGCATAGTGCTCGCCTGGCCCGAGCATCTCGGGCGGCACCATGATGGTGTGGCTATGGGTCTGGATCGCCTCGATCGGCGTACCTGCCGCAATGCGTCCCATGACCGGAATGGTCACGGCCCGATAGGAGTCGGCGTTGACCACCGGGGCGGCAGGGCGCGGTAGCGGCGCGGCCACCTTGCCGAGGTTGCCCTCGATGACCGCCGGCTCGAAGCGCGCCTTGCGGCCGCCGAGCGAGGGGTTCATCGAGTCGGGCAGCTTGATCACTTCGAGCGCCCGGGCCCGATTGGGCAAGCGCCGGATGAAGCCACGCTCCTCGAGCGCGGTGATCAGTCGGTGAATGCCGGATTTGCTCCTCAAATCGAGGGCGTCCTTCATCTCGTCGAACGAGGGCGGAATGCCGGACTCTTTCATCCGCTCGTGGATGAACATCAGCAGTTCGTGTTGCTTGCGCGTCAGCATGGCGGCTCCGTGAGCAGAATCGGAACAAAGACTGAACGTGTTATACGTGTTCCAGTTATGTTCTGCAATCGAGCGGTGAATATTGCGTTACGACCGAATGGAATAGCGGGGCAGGCGGCTGATAACGCGTCCCGCAACCTAACGGCCGAGCACTCGTTGAACTCCCAAGCGCGAGGAGAACGACGATGCCCCAATATGGTCCCCAGGAACTGGCCGAGAAGTACGGGATCTCGCGCCTTCGGGCGAAGGCGATCATCGGACGCGCGGGTGGAAGCCGCCGGCGCGCCGAGACTGGCGCCAAGCTGCTGGTGCAGCAGATCGACGACAATCAGGACGATCTGGGGCGGGACCTTAACGAGCCGAGCAACCGGATCGGCGACAGGGCAACTGTCGACAAGGTCGGAAGGTAGTGGACTATTTCGCGACCTTGTAGCTTGCTGCGACCAGCAGCATGGCCGCCGAAAGCAGCACGAAGGCAAATGGCAGGGTGGTGAGGTGCGCCACCAGTCCGATCAGGGCAGGGCCGGCGAGCAGGCCGAGATAGCCGAGCGTGCTGACCGCGGTGATCGCGAGGCCGGGCGACATGTCTCGGGTGCGGCCGGCAGCCGAGAACAGCACCGGCACCAGGTTGGAGGCACCGACCCCGACGAGGAAGTAGCCGATGAGGCCGGCATGGGCCGAGGGAACAAGCAGCACGAGGGCGAAGCCGATGGCGCCGATGAGACCGCCGAATAGGATGACGCGCCGTTCGCCCAGCGCCGTGCGGATACGATCGCCAGCCAGGCGCCCACCGGTCATCGCCACCGCGAAGGCGGCATAGCCGAGGCCGGCAAGGCCGATATCGGCGCCGCGTACGGAGGTCAGGAACACCGCGCTCCAGTCGAGCACCGAGCCTTCGGCGAGGAAAGTCAGGAGGCAGAGGACGCCGAGGATAAGCACGCCTCCCTTGGGCAGCACGAACAGCGGCGACTTCTCATGCCCGTTGTCGCCATAGGGCAGCAGACCGCCCAGCGACAGCCCGACGAGGAGGATCGAGGCGACGCTGACCACTATGGCAGCGACCAAAGGCGTGAGGCCACCCAGTGCCAGCAAGGCGCTCATGCCACCGGCGCCGGCGATGCCACCGAGGCTGAACAGGCCGTGGAAGCCCGACATCATCGGCCGGCCGCTGTCGCGCTCGACCATCACTGCCTGGATGTTCATCGCCACGTCGACGGTGCCCAGCGAGGCGCCGAAGACAGCGATGGCGACCGCCATGCCGAGCCAGTTGTCGGCCACGGCGAGGAACGGGAAAGCGCCGATCATGATGACCGAGGCGACCGCGATGACGGCGCGGCAGCCCCACTTTGCCGTCAGGATGCCGGTGATCGGCATGGCGAGGATGGAGCCGAGCCCCAGGCAGAGCAGCAGCAGGCCAAGCGCACCTTCATCGAGGCCGAGGCGCTGCTTGGCGATCGGCACCAGTGGAGCAAAGCCGGCCATGACGATGCCGACCACGAGGAAGATCACCCGGGTGGCAATCTGTTCGCGGCGGGCGGAAGGGAGGCGATCGGAAGCGAGCGAGGTTGCGGTCACGGCGAAGATCCAGTGCGGGAGGGGTCAGAGGGCGAGGTGGACGGCGGTGCCCTGGGCAGCGAAATCGTCCAGCAGGGCGCCATCAGCGGTTGGCTCGACCACCAGGTGGGTCAGCGAACTTGGCCTCGCGACCCGGAACGGCGCCGCGAGGCCAAGTTTGTCGGTAGTGGCGGCAACAGCTACAGCGCGGCTCTGCATCACCATGGCGCGCTTGACCTCAGCCTCGACCGCATCGAGCGCCGAAACGCCAAAGCTTGCGTCGATGGCGCAACTGCCGAGGAACACCAGATCGGCATAGATTGCCTCGACGGCTTGGACGGTAGCGTTGCCGCCGACGCTGCCAAGCGAGCCTTTGTAAATGCCGCCCAGCATGATGACGGTGGCGCGCTCGTGGTCGGCCAGCGCGGCGGCGATGGCCGGCGCATTGGTGACCACGGTCAGTTCGAGCTGGCGCGGAATGGTGCGGGCGATGGCGTAGTTGGTGCTGCCAGCATCGATGAACACGGTGTGCCGGGGCTGCAGCAGTTTGACCGCCTCGGCCGCCAGGCGGGTCTTGGCGTCGGCATCCTTCTCGAGGCGCGCCGAGATCGGCATGGCCACCGGGGCAGGGGCAAGCGCCCCGCCATGCACCCGACGGCAATAGCCAGCCTTGGCCAGCTCGCGCAGGTCGCGTCGCACGGTATCCTCCGACACACCAAAGCGTGCGGCCAGGTCATTGGCGACGACCCGCCCATCGCTGAGCAGCAGGGCGCGGATCACATCGTGGCGTTCGTCGGTGAGCATATGCGACTCCATGCACGTTTGTGCACGACATTGCACGATACCGCACGATAAGCAACCGGTTACGGTTCGATACCCGCTATCGGCAGACGCAGTTGTACGCTGAAGCCGCCGGCTGGTGGCGAAGCCACAGTCAGCCTGCCCCCGAGAAGTTGGGTAATCTCCTCGACGATGGGGAGGCCGAGGCCGGCGCCCGGCTTGTCGCTATCGCCGCGGCTGAAGCGCTTGTTCACAGCGGCAAGCTGCTGCGGGGCAACGCCTTTTCCGGTATCGGCGACCTCGAGCAGCACGTCGCCTGCCGCAACGACGCGAACCGTCGCTTCGGCGCCCGGGCCGGCATAGGCGATGGCGTTCTCGATCAGGTTGCTCAGCAGTTCGCCGAGCAGCATCGGGTCGCCGCGGACCGGGGCGGGGCCGTTGCCGTCGAAGCCCAGATCGACTTCTGCGGCGTGAGCGCGGACGACGTAGTCACCCGTGCGTTCTCGTGCAAGTTCGTGCAAATCGACGATCGGGAAATGCAGCCGGTCGGAGGCGGCCTCATCGATGCGCGCCAGCAACAGCAGCTGCGCCAGCACGCGTTCGGCATGCACCACCGCGGCATCCGCCGTTCGTGCCGCTTCGCGCGCTGCAGCCGGTGTCTCGGCGCGTAGCGCCAGCGCGAGCTGGGTGCGGATGATGGTCAGCGGGGTGCGCAACTGATGGCTGGCATTGCCGGTGAAATGCCGCAGCGCCTCGAGAGCGGCGGACAGCCGGGTCATGAAGGAGTTGATGGTATCGACCAGCCCCTGCACCTCACGCGGCACTTCCTGCTCGATGGGCCTCAGGTCATCGAGCGCCCGCCGTGAAATGGCGTCGCGCAGCCGATAGAGCGGCGCCAGCGAGAACCCGACCGCCAGCCACAGGATCACCGCCGCGGCAAGAATCAGCAGCGCGAGGCGGATGGCCGAGCGGATCAACAGCGTCTGCGTCAGCTGCGTGCGGGCAATAGTGGTTTCGGCGACGGTCACCGTGAACGGAATGGCGCTGACCCCGGACGAGGCGGCGCGCTGCAACACCGCGACGCGGATCGGCTCACCGCGGAAACTGGCGTCGGAATAGGCGATGTCAGCGGTCGCCAGGTCGGAGGTCGGCAGCGTCTGGTAACCGGTAATGAAGCCCTCGGGTCCGTCGACGCGGTAGAACACCCGGTCCTGCGCCGCCGAGGTCAGCATCTCCAGCGCCACATAGGGCACGTCGACCTCGAGCGCCCCGTCCTCAGTGACGATGACGCGTTCGGCAATCGCCAGCACCGAGCCGGCGAGCACCCGGTCCGACAGCGACGTCGCGGTGTCGCGTGCTTCGCGCCAGGTATCGACCACTGCCAGCGCCGCAACCGCCAGCAGCGCCACCATCAGCCAGAGCAGCAGGCGTCGGCGCAGCGAGTAGGGCCGCGCCATCAGTCGGCGATCCGGTCGAGATAGTAGCCGAGGCCGCGGGCGACACGGACGGTGAGGGCATAGGGAGCCAGCCGGCGGCGGAGGCGGGAGATGTATTGCTCCACGGCATTCTCGCTGAGGTCGTCGTCGAAGGCGGCGAGCGATTCGATGATCGATTGCTTTGCCACCACCTTGCCGGCCTTGCGCAGCAGTGTTTCGAGGACGCTGAGTTCGCGCGCCGGGAGATCGAGGGTCTGGCCGAACGCCGATAGGGTCCGCGATACCGTGTCGAGCTCGATGCTGCCAAAGGCGATCGACGAATTGTGGAGGCCGGCCTGGCGCCGCAGCAGCACCCTTATGCGGGCTTCGAGTTCCGACACCTCGAACGGCTTGGTCATGTAGTCGTCAGCGCCGAGGTCGAGGCCGCGCACCCGTTCATCGAGAGCACCGCGAGCGGTGAGGACCAGCACCGAGGAAGGGTTGCGGCGGCTGCGCATGCGGCGCAGCACATCGAGCCCATCCATCTCTGGCAGGCTGAGATCGAGCACCACGAGATCGAAGGTTTCGGTGGTGAACACGGCGTCGGCCGAGATGCCGTCATGCACCACATCCACCGCGTAGCCGGCGACGCGCAGCACCGCGGCGAGGCCGTCGGCCAAGGTCCGGTTGTCTTCCACCACCAGGATACGCATCACTCACTCCCCCTTGGGGCACGGTAGAGCGAGATCAGGAAAAGTTGCAGACTTTTCCGGTTCGATCTCGCGACAAACACCGAGTCGCTGAGTACGAGCGCGGTCTGAGAACGCGATCGTGCTCAGCATTTGACGGCGCTCTGTTGCCCATAGCCCTTGTGGAGCGGGCGGGGGAGCGGGCATGGTCGCCGCCATGCTGCGCCTCATCGTCACCCTGCTGTTGTTTGCCGTGTCTCCCTGCTTCGCGCAGGAGACCAAGGTGTTTCCAGCGGTTGACGGCGCCACCGACGCCCGGACCGTTACGGTCTACTCGTCGCTCGACGAGCCGCTGGCCCGCCCGATGATCGCTGCATTCCAGGCCGCCAACCCTGATATCGCCGTGGCTTACGAGGACCTGCAGACGGTCGATATCTACGATCGCGTCGTCGCCGAAACCGATGCCGGCGGTCCGACGGCCGATTTTGCCTTTTCGTCGTCGATGGATCTGCAGGTGAAGCTGGCCAATGACGGCTATGCGCAGGAGAGCGGCGTACCGCTATCGGCCAGTTGGCCGCGCTGGGCCAACTGGCGCAACACCGCCTATGCGCTGACCTATGAACCGGCGGTGTTCATCTACCATAAGCCGAGCTTTGCCGGCACGAAGCCACCTTCGACCAGGGCCGAACTGATCCAGTATCTCAAGGCCAATGCCGACCAGGTGCATGGCCGGATCGGCACCTATGACATCGAGCGCTCCGGCGTCGGCTTCATGTTCTTTTCGCGCGACCAGGAGCAGTATTCGGACCTGTGGACGCTGGTCGGCGCCATGGGCGCGGCGGGCGTAAAGCTCTACTCGACCACCTCGGCCATCGTCGACCGGGTGGCCGATGGCCGGTTCGTCTTCGGCTACAACATCCTCGGCTCCTATGCGGCCGAAGCGGCGGCTCGGAACCCCGATCTCGGCATCATCCTGCCGGCAGACTATACCATCGTCACTTCGCGCATCGGGCTGGTACCGAAGGCCTCGGCCAACCCGGATCTCGGCCGGCGCTACCTCGCCTTCTTCATGTCGGCCGAGGGGCAGACCATCATGGCGCAGCAGCTGCAGATCGCGGCGCTCAACCCCAACGTCACCGGCGACAACACCGCCAATGCCATGCAGCAGGCGCTGGGCAACCAGCTCAGGCCGGTGCCGGTCAGCCCCGGGCTGATGGTCTATCTCGATCAGGTGAAGCGGGCCCGGCTGATCCGGCGCTGGAACGATGCGCTGAGCATCCAGTAATCGGGGGCCGGAGCTTTCCGCTTCCGTCCCCCTCGACTGACCGCGTCCGCTGGGGGAATAGACGTCAGGTTCGCGACAGCTTCGTATGATCTGGTCCAGCGTGGCCGAGGCGCAACAGCGTCCGGCCGAGGAGTCTGGGAGGACCCCGCCGTCTTGATCTGCGCTGCCGCAACCGTGCGGCCGCCCGTGGTGTTTCATCACGGGGCATTCCCCCAGGGTTGAACAGTGACGGTCGGCAGTGCGCCGATCGCAAAGGAGGACAAACAATGAAGCATCTCGTCGCGACTGCCTTGCTGGCTGGCGCCGCTACTTTGCTGGGCGGCGCCTTGGCGCTGCCGACCGTGGCCATTGCCGCCGACTACTCGATCATGGCGCCCGCGGCGCCGGGCGGCGGCTGGGATCAGACCGCCCGCTCGATGCAGGAAGCGCTGACCGCTGACGGCATTTCCGGCAATGTGCAGGTTACCAATGTGCCGGGCGCCGGCGGCACCATCGGCCTCGCGCAGTTCGTGCAGGAAGCCAATGGCAACCCCGGCAAGCTGATCGTCGGCGGCTACGTGATGGTTGGCGCCATCCTGACCAACAAGGCGCCTGTTACCCTCGACGCAGTGACGCCGATTGCGCGCCTCACCGGCGAGTACGAAGTGATCGTGGTGCCGGCGGCTTCCGATATCCAGGACCTCGCCGGCCTCGTCGCCAAGCTGAAGGCCGATCCGGGCTCGGTGTCCTGGGCCGGCGGTTCCGCCGGTGGCACCGACCACATCACGGCGGGTCTTTTCGCCAAGACCGTCGGGGTCGACCCCAAGGCGGTCAACTATGTCGCCTTCTCGGGTGGCGGTGAAGCGCTGGCCGCCGTGCTTGGCAGCCAGGTGACCGTCGGTATCTCCGGCTATGGCGAATTCCAGTCGCAGGTGGAAGCCGGGGCGCTGCGCGTCCTCGGTGTGTCGGCGCCCGAGAAGGTCGCGATCATCAACGGTCCGACCTTCAAGGAAGCCGGCGTCGACCTCGTGGTGCAGAACTGGCGCGGCGTGTGGGCCGGTCCGGGCCTCAGCGCGGAGCAGACCGCCGCGATCGGAGCAGACATCGAGAAGATGGTGAACTCTGCTTCCTGGCAGAAGACCCTCGAGACCAAGGGCTGGAACAACACCTTCCTCGCCGGTGAAGCGTTCAAGACCCAGTTGGCCACCGAGATCACTGCCACCGAGGCAATTCTCAAGGACATCGGTCTCGTGCAATGATCGAGCCTATGGCTCAGCCAAATAAGCAGCGCCACCCCGACTGGGCGGCGCTGGTCATCGCTGCAGGTCTGCTGGCCCTGGCGCTGCTCGTTGCGTGGGATGCCTCGCGGCTGGGCGCCGGTGGCGCCTATGCCCGGATCGGTCCGCAGACCATCCCCTACGCCATCGCGATCTGCCTCGGCGGTCTCGCCATATGGACGGTCATTGCCGCTTACCGGCACGATTTTCTCGAGCGCGAGCAGCAGGATTTTCCACCTGTTCTATGGATCGTCGGCGGGTTGATCGCGCAGATGGCGCTGATCAAGTTCGCTGGCTTCTCGATCGCCACGGGGATCCTGTTCGCCATGACGGCGCGCGGCCTCGGCAAGGTTTCGTTGCCCTTGGCGCTGTTGAGCGGCTTCCTGCTTTCGGCCTTCGTCTGGTTCTTGTTCGCGCGCCTGCTGCAACTGACGCTGCCGGCCGGCCCGATCGAACATCTGATCATCCAAGGCGCCGACCTCGTCACGGCGCCGTTCAAAGCCGCTCCGGGGAGCGCCACCTGATGGATACTTTCTCGCTGCTGCTGCAGGGGCTTTCGGTTGCTATCCAGCCGATCAACCTGCTGTACGCCCTGGTTGGCGTGACGCTCGGCACTGCCGTCGGCGTGCTGCCGGGGATCGGGCCGGCGACCACCGTGGCGCTGCTCCTGCCGGTCACCTACAAGCTCGATCCGGCGGGTTCGCTGATCATGTTTGCCGGCATCTACTACGGCGGCATGTATGGCGGCTCGACCACCTCGATCCTGCTCAACACGCCGGGCGAGAGTGCCTCGATCGTCACTGCGCTCGAGGGCAACAAGATGGCCAAGGCGGGCAGGGGCGGCCCAGCCCTCGCCACCGCGGCAATCGGCTCGTTCGTGGCCGGGTTGATCGCCACCGTCGCGCTGGCATTCCTTGCACCTTATGTGGTGAAGTTCGCACTCGCCTTCGGGCCGCGCGAGTATTTTGCGCTGATGGTGCTGGCCTTCGTCACAGTATCGGCGGCGTTCGGCGACTCCGCGCTGCGCGGGCTCACCTCACTCTTCATCGGGCTGACGCTGGGGATCATCGGGATCGACCTGCAGACCGGACAGGCCCGGCTGAGCTTCGGCATTCCCGACCTGCTCGACGGCGTCGAAGTGACGACGCTCGCCGTCGCCATGTTCGCCATCGGTGAAACGCTGTTCGTCGCGGCGCAGGGTAAGCGCGCGCCGGAAACGGTAGAGCCGGTCCGCGGCTCGCTGTGGATGAGCGCCAAGGACTGGGCCCGCTCGTGGAAGCCCTGGCTGCGCGGCACGGTGATCGGCTTCCCGATCGGCGCCATGCCGGCGGGCGGCGCCGAGATCGGCACGTTCTTCTCCTATGCGGCCGAAAAGAAGCTCTCCAAGCACCCCGAGGAGTTCGGCAACGGCGCCATCGAGGGTGTGGCCGGCCCGGAAGCGGCAAACAACGCGTCAGCGGCCGGCACGCTGGTGCCCCTCCTGACGCTGGGCCTGCCGACTTCGGCAACAGCGGCGATCATGCTCGCCGGCTTCCAGCAATATGGCCTGCAACCGGGCCCGCTGCTGTTCACCTCGAACCCTCAACTGGTCTGGGGTCTGATCGCGAGCCTGCTGATCGCCAACCTGATGCTGATTGTGCTCAATCTGCCGCTGATCGGGCTGTGGGTGAAACTGCTGACCATTCCGAAACCGTGGCTCTATGCCGGCATCCTGCTGTTCGCGACGCTCGGCACCATCGGCGCCAACCCCTCGGTGTTCGAACTGGGCATGCTGCTGGCCTTCGGCCTGCTCGGTTATGGCCTGCGGCTGTTCCACTTCCCGATCGCCCCGGTGGTGGTCGGGCTGATCCTCGGGCCGATGGCCGAGCAGCAACTGCGCCGCGCCCTCGCCATTTCGCAGGGCGATGTACTGGTGCTGTTCACCTCGCCGATCTCGGCGACGCTACTGACCTTGGCAGCGCTGGCGTTGATCGTGCCGCTGATCCTGCGGGCTCGCGGCAAGGGCCAGGTGCTGGCGGCAGTGGCGGCCGACAATGACTGACGCCTGAGGGGCGCACCCGCCTCTGAACGCTTGCAGCACACGCATGGCTTGCCTGCCTCCGGACCTACTGCTGGAGGCAGGCAGGCCTTCCCATCTGGAGGGTGACGAAAGGACCTTTAGATGAACCGCAAGCCAAGCCTTCTTCGCGACCTGTTCGGCATGTTCGCCGCAGCCAATGCTGCAGCCGCTGCCACTCATGAGAGCCGGACGCCCCGCGCCCGTGACCTGCAGGCCTTGGGCATCGATCCGCGGCAGTACCACACCATCAGCCGCTGACGCAGCAAACAGCCGCAGAAGACTTCGCGCGGGCACCGGTCCCGTGCAATGCGATGCTCTTACCTCGCCGGGCGCGAACTAGTCCTGCCAATCCCAACCGGTTCGGGGATGACGTCGGTGGGTCTGCGCGCGGGTCAACCGGGGATGCACACGCACCGCGATTCCTTCAGCCCCAGCTGAGGGGAATTACGTCGACGATCTCGCCGGGCGGCACGCCGGGCGTATCCTCTGGCACGACGATCAGAGCATCGGCGAGGGCCAGCGAGGTGGAATGGCTCGAGTCCGTCTCGAAGATCGGCTCGACCTGCATGAAACCGATATCGTTGCGGCTGAGCGTTGCGCGCATGAAGTGCCGGCGGGGTCCGTTCGGCGGCAGGCCGAGCAGGGTAGGGACACCGATGCGCGGCCAGAACGGATCGATATGACCGGTGAGGGCTCGCAGCGCCGGCTTGAGGATTACTGTCGCCGTCACCAGGGCCGAGACCGGATTGCCCGGCAGGCCGAACACCAGCGTCTTGCCGCGGGTTCCGAACATCAACGGCTTGCCGGGACGCATCCTCAGCTTCCAGAAATCCACGTCGACGCCGAGGTCGCGCAGCACCTCCTGCACATAGTCGCGCTCGCCGACGCTGGCGCCACCGGTGGTGACCAGCATGTCGACGCCCTGGTCGAAGGCGCCGAGCAGGGCAGCCTCGAGCTTCAACTTGTCGTCGGCGACGATGCCGAGGTCGATCACCTGCTCGGCCCAGGGCGCCAGCAGGGGGATCAGCCCATAGCTGTTGGAGGCGATGATCTGGTCCGGCCCAAGTGGTGTGCCGGGCGCCACCAGTTCGTCACCAGTCGCCAGCACGGCAATCCGGGGGCGGCGCGTCACGGTCAATGTCGGGTGGTTGGCCGAAGCCGCGAGGTTCAGCATCGCCGGGGTCAGCGCCACGCCTGATGGCAGCAGCTCGGCGCCGCGCTTGAAATCAAAACCCTGCTTGCGAACGCTCTGGCCGGGCTTGGTCACCTTCTCGAAGCTGATCTGGTTGCCCTTGGCCGTCGCCTCCTCCTGCATGATCACCGCATCGGCGCCGATTGGCAGCGGCGCTCCGGTGAAGATGCGGACGCATTGGCCATGCTCCATCATGCCGACGAAACGGGCGCCAGCTTGCGAGGTACCGGCGAGCTTGAGCGGCCGGCCCAGCGTCACCTCGGCCGCGCGCACGGCATAGCCGTCCATGGCGCTGGCATCGAACGGCGGCTGGCTATGCCGAGCCACCAAAGGCTGGGCCAGCACCCGGTTATGCGCCCGCGCCAGCGGCACATTCTCGCTGCCCAGCACCGGGAGCTTCCTGAAGATGCGCTCGATGGCTTCGTCGACCGGCATCATCGGTGGAAATCACCCGACTTGCCGCCCGACTTCTGTTCGAGCTGAATGGCGGTGACGCGCATGGCGCGATCATGCGACTTGGCCATGTCGTAGAGCGTCAGCGCCGCAACCGAAGCCGCAGTCATTGCTTCCATCTCGACGCCGGTCTGCGCTGTCGTCTCGGCCGTTGCGGTCACCAGCAGGGCAGGGCCGTTGCCTTCGATCTCCACACTCACCTTGGTGAGCGGGATCGGGTGGCAAAGCGGTATCAGTTCGGAGGTTTTCTTTGCCGCCATGATGCCGGCGATGCGGGCCACCGCCAGCGCGTCGCCCTTTTTCAGCTCACCGCCGAGGATCAACGCTACCGTCTCGGGCTTAGCCTCCAGCCTTGCTGTCGCCACTGCGCGGCGGCGCGTCGCGGCCTTGTCGCCGATATCGACGATATGCGCTTCCCCACGCTGGTTGAGGTGGGTGAGCGCCATCAGCCGTGCAGCAGCTTGATGGTTGCGGCGGTGACGTCGTCCTGGCGCATCAGGCTCTCGCCGACAAGGAATGTGCCAATCCCGACATGCTCGAGCTTCATCAGGTCGGCATGAGTGTTGACGCCGCTCTCCGATACCAGATGCACGCCCTGCGGCACGCCGCCGGCGAGCGTCACCGAGGTGTTGAGCGTCGTCTCGAAGGTGCGGAGGTTCCGGTTGTTGATGCCGATGAACTCGGCATTCAACCCCAGCGCCCGGTCGAGCTCGACCTGGTCGTGCACTTCCACCAGCGCATCCATCCGCCACTCCTCGGCGGCGTCGAGCAGGTAGCGGGCCGTATCGTCGTTGACCGCAGCGAGGATGATCAGGATGCAGTCGGCCCCCCAGGCCCGGCTCTCGGCCACCTGGTAGGTCTCGAACAGGAAATCCTTGCGCAGCACCGGGAGCTTGGTGGCGTTGCGCGCTTCGATCAGGTAGCCCGGCGCGCCCTGGAAGCTTGGCCGATCGGTGAGCACGGAGAGGCAAGCCGCTCCGCCCAGTTCGTAGGCCCGGGCGATTTCGGCCGGATTGAAGTCCGGGCGGATCAGGCCCTTGGACGGGCTCGCCTTCTTCACCTCGGCGATCAGCGCGAACTGGTTGTCGGCCCGCTTCTTCTTCAGCGCCGAGAGGAAGCGCCGAACCGGCGGCGCGTCATGCGCCTCGGCGACCACTTCGTTCCAGGGCCGGAGGGTTTTCGCCGCGGCGATTTCCTCGCGTTTGTAGACTTCGATCTGCGAGAGGATGTCGGACATGGCTCAGCTGTTCGATACGGAAATGAGTTTGTCGAGTGTGGCTTTGGCGCGGCCGGAATCGATTTCGCGCGCCGCGAGTTCGGCGCCCAGCTTCAGCGTGTCGGCGCGGCCGGCGACGATGAAAGCGGCGGCGGCATTGAGCAGCACGATGTCGCGATAGGGGTCTTTGACCCCATCCAGCAGCCCGCGCAGGCGCGAGGCGTTGTAGGCCGGGTCGGCGCCCTTGAGGTCGGCCATGGTGGCGCGCGGCAGGCCGGCATCCTCGGGGGTGATCTCGAAGCTGCGCAGGTCCCCGCCCTTGATCGAGGCGACGAAGCTCGGGCCGGTGGTCGAGAGCTCGTCGAGCCCATCGGCACCATGCACGACCCAGGCCGAAATGGCGCGGTTGGCGAGCAGCGCTGCCGCGATCGGCTCGACCCATTTCTTGTCGTAGACGCCGAGTATGTAGCGGCGCGCGCCAGCCGGATTGGACTGCGGACCGAGCAGGTTGAACATCGTCCGCGTGCCCATCTCCATGCGGGTGGGGCCGACATGCTTCATCGCCGGGTGGTGCGCCGGGGCAAACATGAAACCGATGCCGGCTTCGCGGACGCACTGGCTGATCTTGTCCGGCCCGATATCGATCTTGATGCCGAGCGCCTGCAGGACGTCGGACGCACCGGAATTCGAGCTCAGCGCCCGGTTGCCGTGCTTGGCCACCGGGATGCCGGCCGCTGCAGCGACGATCGAGGTGGCGGTCGAGATGTTGAGCGTCTTTGCGCCGTCGCCGCCGGTACCGACGATATCGATGATGCTGTCCGGCGCATCGACCGTCACCGGTACCATCTTGGCGCGGAGGATGGAGACCGCTGCGGCGATCTCGCCGACCGTCTCGCCCTTCACCCGCATGCCCATCAGGAACGCGCCGATCTGGCTCGGTGTCGCCTCGCCGTCCATGATGATCGTCATCACGCCGCGCATCTCTTCGCCGGTCAGATCCTGGCGCGAGGCGATCTTGTTGAGAGCTCCCTTGATGTCCATCACGCGGCCTTCCTGAGGTTGAAGTCGCGGGCAAGGTTGAGGAAGTTCTGCAGGATGGCGTGCCCGTTCTCCGACGCGATGCTCTCGGGGTGGAACTGCACGCCGTGGCTCGGATAGTGCCGGTGCTGCATGCCCATGATCAAGCCGTCATCGGTGGAAGCGGTGACCTCCAACACGTTCGGCAGGCTCTGCGGCCGGACGATCAGCGAGTGGTAGCGCGTTGCCTCGAAGCCGGAATTGAGCCCGCGGAACAGGCCCTTGCCGCTGTGATTGATCTTCGAAGTCTTGCCGTGCATCAGGTGCGGGGCGCGGATCACTTCGCCGCCCATCGCCTGACCAAGCGCCTGGTGTCCAAGACACACCCCGAGGATCGGCGTGGTCGGCGCAAAGCGGTCGATCAGGCTGAGGCAGATACCGGCGGTGTCCGGGGTCGCCGGACCAGGGGACAGCACGATCGCCTCGGGCGCGATGTCCGCGACCTGATCGAGGGTGATCTTGTCATTGCGCCACACCTCGGACTCGCCGCCCAGTTCGCCCAGGAAATGGACGAGGTTGTAGGTGAAGCTGTCGTAGTTATCGATGACGAGGAGTTTCATTCGGCCACTTGCTCCCTGTAGCCCTTCTATCACCGGGTCATTCCCGCGAAAGCCGGAATCTCCGTTTTCGATGCCAGCCGAGGACCCGGTAAACAGAGATTCCCGCTTTCGCGGGAATGACTCAGTGGTGGCTGCATCTACCGACCAAGCCCCGCCATCGTAGCGCGTTCATTGGCCGACCCGCGCTTCGCCGGCATAGCGGAGCGCCTCTTCGGCGGCGCTGAACAGGGCGCGCGCCTTGTTCTCGCATTCGAGCTGCTCGAGCTCGGCCTTGCTGTCGGCAACGATGCCGGCGCCCGACTGCACGTAGATCTTGCCCTTTGCGACGATGGCGGTGCGCAGCACGATGCAGGTGTCCATGGTGCCGTCGGCGCCGAAATAGCCGACGCAGCCGCCATAGATACCGCGGCGCGATTTCTCCAGTTCGTCGATGATCTCCATCGCCCGCACCTTGGGCGCTCCCGACACGGTCCCGGCCGGGAAACCGGCGGCGAGCGCATCGACGAAATCGTATTTCGGATCGAGGTCGCCCACGACGTTCGAAACGATGTGCATGACGTGCGAGTAGTACTCGAGGAAGAACTTGTCGGTAACCTCGACGCTACCGATCTTCGCCACCCGGCCGACATCGTTGCGGCCCAGATCGAGCAGCATCAGGTGCTCGGCCAGTTCCTTGGGATCGCTCAGCAGTTCGTCCGCCAGTTCCTTGTCGCGCGTCGGCGTGGCGCCGCGTTTGCGGGTACCGGCAATGGGGCGGATGTTGACCTTGCCATCCTGCACTTTGACCAGGATTTCCGGGCTCGAGCCGGCGACGGCGAAATCTCCGAAATCCAGCATGTACATGTAGGGCGAGGGGTTGGTGCGGCGCAGCGCGCGATAGAGAGCCGTCGGCGGCAGGGTGAATTCCGCCTCGAAGCGCTGGCTCAACACTACCTGGAAGATGTCGCCGGCCCGGATGTACTCCTTGGCGTCCTCGACCATCCGCGCGTACTCGGCGACCGTGGTGTTGGATTTCACCGCAATGGAGTCGATGTCGGGCGGCGTCGCGGTATAGGGCAGGGTGCGCCCCATGCGGCCGACGGCATCGTCGATGCGGTTCTGCGCGCTTTCCCAGGCCTGCTTAGCCGTCATGCCCGGGCGGATATAGACGGGCGCGGTGAGGTAGAGCTCGTCCTTCAGCGTGTCGAATACGGCGAGAACTGTCGGCCGCATCAGGATTGCCTCGGGAAACCCGAGCGGATCCTCGTGGCGGTCCGGCAACACCTCCATCTGGCGCACCATGTCGTAGCCGAGATAGCCGTAGATGCCGGCGGCGGTCGAAGGCAGGCCGGCGGGCACCTCGGCCTGGCTCTCGGCCACCAGGGCGCGCAGTACATCGAGTGGTGGCTCGCTGACCGGCGTGAAAGCCTCAGGTGTCAGGCCGGCGTTGCGATTGATGCTCGCCTGGCCACTTTCGACCTTGAGGATGATGTCCGGGTCGAACCCGATCATCGAATAGCGCCCGACCGTCGCGCCATCCTGCACGCTCTCGAGCAGGAAGGTGTTCTTCCGGCCTTCGGCGAGCTTCAGGTAGGCGCCGATCGGGGTTTCGAGGTCAGCGACGACGCGCCGGAAGACGATCTGGGCGCGGCCGGCGTCATACCCGGCCGCGAAGGCGCCATACTGGTCGTCAGCGGTCATTGCAGCGCGCCGGTATCGGTGAGTTGCCTCAGAACCTGCTCGTTGATCCGCATGCCGGCCTCGGCTTTCAGCCCGGTCAGCAGGTCGCTGTAGAGCGCATCGCGGCTCGATTCCTCGACGAACTTCCTGATGTCGGCCGTCTGATCAGCGGTCCCCTGGTTCACCTCGACCACCTGGAACACCACGTGGTCGCCATCGCCGTTCACGGCCGAGCCGAAATGCGTCGGGCCGCCATTGAAGATTTCATTGGCGACAGTCTGGTTCAGCACGGTGGTGCCGTCGCCGGCGCGCTTCAGCGGCTGGCTGAGGATCGGGAACTGGCCGATGCTGGCAGCAACATCGACGAACGCGGTGCCGGCCTTCACCTGATCGAGAAGCTTGGTGACTTCCGCAGCGACAGCTTCGTCGGTCTTGGCGTCGGTCCAGGCGGCGACCACTGCGTCGCGGACCTCGTCGAGTGTCTGGTCGCGCGCCTCGTCCACCTGCTTGAGGTCAAACCATACATTGCGGGTCGAACTCAACTGAATGGTCGGAGCGAGGTTACCCTGCTCGGCCTTGAATACGGCGGTGGCGATGCGCTGCGCATCCTCGGCGCCGACATCGGGGTCGTTGGCGAGTTCAACCCCAGCCTCGGTCAGCGGAAGGGTGACCGTCTTGAGGCCGAAGCGATCGGCGATCTCGGGCAACGGCTTGAAGGCGGCGCGCAGTTCTTCGATCTGGTCGAGCACATCGGTGTACTCGTTGCGGGCCTGGGTCAGCGCCAGTTGCCTGGCGATATCGGCCTTGGCGTCCTCGAGGCTGATCTCACCGCCCGGCTCGATCGCGGAAACGGTGACGGCGCGCTTCGAGCCGATCCCCTCGATGATGACGTAGTCGTTCAACGCCAGCCCGAAGGCCGAGTCGGCGAGGCTTGAGTCGGTGATTTCAGTCTTGGCAAGATTGCCCAGGTCCTGGGCAGTGGCGCCGCTGGCAGCCAGAACGTCGGCAAAGGGCGTGCCGGCGGCCTTTCCGTCGGTGAAAGCCTTCTCGAGTTCGGGCGTATTGAGCACGACCTGCTTGACGGTGCGGCGCTCGATCTTCACCCGGCTCGCTTTGGTGCGCTCGTACTCGGCGGCGATATCCTCGTCCGAGATGGTCTTGGTGGCGGCGATCGCATCGGGCGACAGCGCCAGCAGTTCTACCGTGCGTGTCGCCTTGGTGCGGAACTTCGCCTGGTTGTCCTTGAGGTAGGTCGCCAGCTCTTCTTCGGTCGGCTCGGCAACCGGGGGCAGGGCCTGCGCGTTGAGGACGAAGTAGTCGACAGTGCGGGTGTCGCCGGAAAAGCGCGACAGCAGGTCGGTCGCCGTCGCCGGCGCCGGCGCCCCGGAGAGCAGGCCGCTCACCAGCTGCTGGCGACGCGCCGCCTTGGTCTGGAGGTCAAAATACTCAGCTTCGGTGAAGCCATTCTGCTGCAGGACGCGCAGAAAATTGTTGCGATCGAACGAGCCGAGCGCGCTCGAAAAGCTCGGGTCCTCGCGCAACATCTTGCCGAGGCGATCCTCGGAGACACCGAGACCAAGATCCTCGCCGAGCTTGTTGACGGCCGCTTCGCCGGCCAGCCGGTTCAGCACCATGCCGGGAACGCCAAAGGCGACAGCTTCCTCGACCGTGGGCACACGGCCGATCTGCTGAGCCACCGCATTGACCTGACTATCGTAGGCGCGCTGGTAGTCGCGCACCGAAATATCCTGGCCGGCGACGGTCGCCACCGTATTGGTGCCAAAGCCGGTGATGACGTTCGAAATACCGAACCCCGCCAGGCCGACAATCAGAAAGGCGCCGAGAATTTTGCCAAACCAGGTCTTGGTCAGGTGGCGGAAGCTATCGAGCATCGAGACAAATCCAACAACAACCGCCTCCCCGGCGGGCGGCGGATACTAGACAGGGTCGAGTTTGTGCCGCAAGGCACATCGGGACGGGGGTTATGGGAAACTCCCACATTAGGCAAGTAGAAGGAGCGTCAAGGTGACGGCAGAGATAACGCCGCTGATCGCGGGCAACTGGAAGATGAACGGCACTTCGGCCTCGCTCGGCGAGGTGCAGAAGCTCGCTGCGCTCCTTGCCGATGGCGCCGGCCCGCGGGGCACGGTGGTGATCTGCCCGCCCGCGACTCTATTGGAGCGGCTCAACGAACTGGCCTCCCCCGCCGGCATCGTGACGGGTGGGCAGGACTGTCACACGGCGGCCAATGGCGCCCATACCGGCGACGTCAGCGCGCAGATGCTTGCCGATGCCGGGGCGCAGTATGTGATCGTCGGACACTCCGAACGCCGCACCAACCACGGCGAGACCGACGGGCTGGTGCAGCAGAAGGCGCTCGCCGCGCACGCTTCGGGACTGGTGCCGATCATCTGCGTGGGAGAAACCGAAGCCGAGCGCGACGCGGGCAAGGCCGTTGCCGTCGTCATCGGGCAGCTCGAAGGCTCGGTGCCGGATGACTGGTCGGGTCACGACATCGTCATCGCCTACGAGCCGGTCTGGGCGATCGGCACCGGGCGCACGCCCACGTCAAGCGACATTGCCCAGATGCACGACGCCATCCGCGAGCAGCTGAAATCGCGGTTCGGCGAGCGCGGTGCGGTGGTCCGGATTCTCTATGGCGGGTCGATGAAGCCGTCCAATGCCAGCGAGATCCTGCGCATCTCCAACGTCAATGGCGGGCTGGTCGGCGGTGCAAGCCTCTTGGCAAACGACTTCCACGCCATTATCTCGGCTCTCTGAAACAGGCATCCGGCGCCGATAGAAAGGCGGCGGATGGCGCTGGCATTTGTCGTGGCGCGCGTGTAGAAGGCGCGCCAAACCGATATCGAAAGCCTGAAGGTCCAATGGCCAACGTCCTGATCGTCGCCTATCTCCTGATCGTGCTCGCGCTGATTGCAGTGATCCTGCTGCAGCGGTCCGAGGGCGGCGGGTTGGGCATGGGTACCTCGAACGCTAACGGGCTGATTTCCGTCCGCGGTTCGGCGAACCTGCTGACCCGTACCACGGCCATCCTAGCGGCGCTGTTCTTCGCTTCGGCCATCGCTCTGACGATTCTCTCTTCGGTCGATCGAGGCACCAGTTCGATCCTCGACCGTGCCAGCGAGGGCGGAGATGCCGCGCCGACGACCGTACTCGATGCACTGCAGCAGCTGCAGCAGCAGAGCTCGGGTGACCTGCCGGTGCCGACCGACACTACGACCGCTCCGGCTCCCGCCACCACGACGTCTCCGTCGTCCACGACCGAGGCGCCGGCTGCTGGTTCCGACCTGCCGGTGCCCGCCGAAACGGCACCCGCTGCGGAAACTCCGGCAGCGCCGGCGACGACAGAACAACCAGCGGCGCCCGCCAACTGAGGCCGCCGCGACAGCGAACCGGGGAAGGGGATGGCAACATCCCCTTCTTCTTTTTGTGTGGGGTGCCGTTCGTGATCGGCAGCACTCTTGAGAATCAGAACTTCGACCGAATAGGATAAAGGCCCATGGCTCGGTACGTTTTCATCACCGGTGGCGTGGTTTCCTCCTTGGGCAAAGGCCTTGCATCCGCGGCGCTCGGCGCGGTGCTGCAAGCGCGTGGCTACAAAGTCCGCCTCCGCAAGCTCGACCCCTATCTCAACGTCGATCCGGGCACGATGTCGCCTACCCAGCATGGCGAGGTGTTCGTCACTGACGACGGGGCGGAAACCGACCTCGATCTCGGCCATTACGAACGCTTCACCGGCCGGCACGCCAACAAGCGCGACAACGTCACCACCGGCCGCATCTATTCCGACATCATCGCCAAGGAGCGCCGCGGCGACTATCTCGGCGCCACCGTGCAGGTGATCCCGCACGTCACTGACGCCATCAAGGATTTCATCCGCGAGGGCAACGAGGACTTCGACTTCGTGCTCGTCGAAGTCGGCGGCACCGTGGGTGATATCGAGGGCCTGCCGTTCTTCGAGGCGATCCGTCAGTTCGGCAACGACCTGCCGCGCGGCCACGCCATTTACATGCATCTGACGCTGATGCCGTTCATCCCATCGGCGGGTGAGCTGAAGACCAAGCCGACGCAGCACTCGGTGGCGACGCTCCGTTCGATCGGCATCGCGCCGGACATCCTGCTGATCCGCTGCGATCGCCCGATTCCGCAGTCGGAGCGCAAGAAGCTGGCGCTGTTCTGCAACGTGCGCGAGAGCGCGGTGATCCAGGGCCTCGACGTCGCTTCGATCTACGACGTGCCGCTTGCCTACCACAAGGAAGGCCTCGACCGCGAAGTGCTCGCCGCTTTCGGCATCGAAGACGCACCGGCGCCGGACCTCACGGCGTGGGAAGACGTCTCGACCCGCCTGCATAACCCCGAGGGCGAGGTCAACATCGCTATCGTCGGCAAGTATACCGGCCTCAAGGACGCCTATAAGTCGCTCAGCGAAGCCCTGGTGCATGGCGGCATCGCCAACCGGGTGAAGGTCAACCTCAACTGGATCGATTCCGAGATCTTCGAGCACGAGGATCCGGCCCCCTATCTCGAGCACATCCACGGCATCCTGGTGCCAGGCGGCTTCGGCGAGCGCGGTTCGGCCGGCAAGATCCAGGCGGCCCGCTTCGCGCGCCTGAAGGATGTGCCGTATTTCGGCATCTGCTTCGGCATGCAGATGGCCTGCATCGAGGCGGCGCGGAACACTGCCGGCATCAAGAACGCCAATTCCACCGAGTTCGGCCCGACCAAGGAACCGATCGTCGGCATCATGACCGAATGGACCAAGGGTAACGAGCAGGTTACGCGCAGTTCCGAAACGGATCTCGGCGGCACCATGCGGCTCGGCTCCTACCCGGCGCAGCTCGCCAAGGGGTCTCGCGTCGCCGATATCTATGGCTCGACCCGGATCACCGAGCGGCATCGCCACCGCTATGAAGTGAACATGAACTACCGCAAGGTGCTCGAGGCCAATGGCCTCCTGTTCTCCGGCGTCTCGCCCGACGGCAAGCTGCCCGAGATCGTCGAGCGCACCGATCACCCGTGGTTCATCGGTGTGCAGTTCCACCCAGAGCTGAAGTCGAAGCCGTTTGAGCCGCACCCGCTCTTTGCCAGCTTCATCGAGGCGGCAAAGGAACAGAGCCGGCTGGTCTGATGGAAATCCGCACGGCGCGGCTGGTTCTGCGCCGGGCGGTTCCGGCTGATCTGGCTGCCTTCCATCCGATCCTGTCGTCGCCCGAGGCCATGCGATACTGGGCAACGCTGCCGCATGCATCGCTTGAGGTGACCGAGAAGTGGTTCGCCGACCAGTTCTTCAGCGGCCTCGCCAATCGTGACGAGTGGGTGATCGAGCGGGACGGCCGGGTCATCGGCAATATCGGCATCTGGAAGCTGCCGGAGTTCGGCTTCATCCTCCATCCCGATGCCTGGGGGCAGGGGATCGGTACCGAAGCCGCACGGGCCTTTCTCGACTATGCCTTTGCCACCCACCCGGTCGATGCCATCAAAGCCGATGTCGACCCGCGCAACAGTGCGTCGCTGAACCTGTTGCAGAAGCTCGGCTTCACCGTCACCGGCACCGCCGAGAACACCTTCCTGCTCGGCGACGAATGGTGCCACAGTGTCTATCTGGCGCTGCCGCGCCCCAGTTGAGCTTCGGAGCTCCCGTCATGGCCGAAATCCTCTCCCTCTCGAAAGCCCGCAAGGCCAAGGCGCGTGTCGTCAAGGAGCAAACGGCGGCAGCGAACCGGATCAAGTTCGGCCGGACCAAGGCCGAGCGGCAGCTCGAAGAGGCCAAGGGGGCGCTCGAGACCCGGCGGATCGATGCCCATCGTGTAGAGCCCGAGGACTCCGAGCGTTAGGAAGCTCGGCTGGCCTCGCGAACGAGCCGGACCAGGCGCGATCGTCCCGACAGTTACAAACCTGTTGCTTGAAATGCGCCGGCACATGCTGCAGCTATGCGGTTAGGGCAGCCATATTGCCTTGATCGGAGATGCTGCCTTGACCTCACTTTATGACTTTTCCGCCCCGCTGCTCGGCGGCAAGACGCAGTCGCTCGCCGATTACCGCGACAAGGTGGTGCTGGTGGTCAACGTCGCCAGCAAATGCGGTTTCACGCCGCAATATGCCGGGCTCGAAAAGCTCTACGAAACCTACAAGGACCGCGGCCTCGTCGTTCTCGGCTTCCCCTGCAACCAGTTCGGCGAGCAGGAACCCGGCACAGAGGCGGAAATCGCCGCCTTTTGCGACCTCAACTACAACGTTACCTTCCCGATCTTCGGCAAGGTGACGGTGAATGGCCGCGGTGCGCTGCCGCTCTACCAGTGGCTGCGCCGCAAGGCGCCAGGACTGCTCGGCGTGCAGCTGATCCCGTGGAACTTCACCAAGTTCCTGGTCGATCGCAGCGGCAATAACGTCCAGCGCTTCGCCTCGGCGACGGAGCCGGCGGATCTGGCCGCGTCAATCGAGAAGCTGCTTTAGCTCTTGTGATGCAGGCGCCGACGCTCGGCACGCGTCTCGTGCCGGGCCTGGTGCTCGGCCGCACGATCAACGACCCGCCCACGCCAGAACAGCACCGCGCCCCAGGCCGCAAAGCCCAGGAGCACCACCACAGCCAAGACTACCCCACCCGGCATCTTCGCCACCTCGTTTGGGTTGCTGAGGGGGAGGATATGCCTGTTGGGGGGAGGTGGATAGGGGGCTCAAGTTTGCCCGACTCACCGGCCCCCATCTCCCCCTTGGCGGGGGAGAAAGCGAAAACTTGGGCTTAGCGGAGCTAAGTCCTTAGTTTCGCCAGAGAGGGGGACGTGGGGAGCCGCCGTGCCCTCCAGTTTCCCCTCTCTTGGAATTTCTAAGGCTTAGCGAAGGGCGCTAAGCCCAAGAAATTCCATTCTCCCCCGCAAGGGGGGAGATGGCAGAGAGATCGTGGACACAAACAAAAAGCCCGGCAAGCTTTCGCTCACCGGGCCCAATCAGTTCCGCCGTGCGATCACTCGGCCGGCTGCATGTCCTTGCCGGTGTAGACTTCGTCCACCCAGTACTGGTCGCGGCGCCAGAAGCCGTTGAACGGGGTCAGCGACGCCTGGGTATAGGCGCCCATCAGGCCGAACTCGATCCAGTCGTCCTCATCGACGTCCGAGGGCAGGGTGAAGATCTGCGGCAGCACGTCGTAGCTGTCGCAGGTCGGACCCCACACGGTGAAATCGGAGAACTCGCCGTCATTGTCGTGCAGGCGGGGACCGCGCCACACCCGGGTCGGCGGGGTGAAGTGCATGAACTTCACTTCCATCAGCGAGCCGTAGGCGCCATCGTTGAGATACACCGATTGCCCGCCGCGCTGGTGCTTTACACGCAGCAACAGCGAAGTGGAGGACGTCACCAACGCACGGCCCGGCTCGATAATCAGCTCGGGCTTGGAGCCGGCGAAGTTGTCCTTCAGCGCCTGCGAGATGGTCTCGAAATAATAGTCCATCGGCGGGGCTTCGGAGGTCGGGTAGGGGGCCGGGTAGCCGCCGCCGATGTTGAGGCGCTTCAGCTCGATGCCCGATTCCTCGGCGATCTTGGCGGCTGCCGCGATGTGGCGCTCATAGGCGTAGACGTCCTCGCATTGCGAGCCGACATGGAAGCAGAGCGACGGCGTGTAGCCCATCTGGTCGACGAGTTTGACGATCTCGGCGGCGCCGTCCTGCATGACGCCGAACTTGATGCCGAAATCGTAGGATTTCAGCGCCTTGCCGGCCTTGAAGCGCGTGGTCACCTCGATGTCGCGCGACGGCGAGACCACCGCTGCCAGCTGGTCGAGCTGCTGCGGGTGGTCGATGGTGAACGAGCGGACCCCGAACTCCTCATAAGCGCGTTCGATCTCGCGCTTGTTCTTGATCGGGTTGTTGTAGTGCATTGCCGCGCCTGGGGCGTGATCGCGGACCAGCTCCATCTCCATGTTGGAGGCGACATCGAAGGCCTTGAGGCCCTCTTCATGCAGCTGCCTGATGATGTGCGGCGACGGGTTGCACTTGACCGCATAGGTCAGCAGGCCGTCAAACCCCTTCTTGAACACCTTGGTCGCCCGGTGCAGTTCCCTTTTGGAGAACAGGAAGCTCGGAAAATCCGGCTCCTCGCTGGCGATAAGCTGCGACGTGTTGGTGTAGACCGTGGTCGGCTCAGTCATTGGGCGGCTAACCTTTCAGGGGTCTTGTACGAGAAGGTCCTCGGGGCAGAAAAGCGAGCGCTGCATATAGGGTCGATTGACCCACTGGGCAACGTCATATTTCGGGGATTACCAATCGGTAAGCCCAGCACCTAAAAGGCGCCAGATTCGCGGCGTTTGTCGGGCCATCGCGCTGCGCTCTGCGGCGCACTATCGCCTGAGGATGTGACGATGTCGAAACAGGGTTGGATCTTGGCACTTGCCGGTGTCGCCGCCGGCGCCGCTTTGGTGTTCGGTTATGCCGAGATTTCGAATCGCAACGCCGAGCCGCCAGCCATGGTCAGTGCGGCGCGGGCCACCGAGCCGGTCGCCGCCGAAACGCGAGCCGTCCCGGCCACCCGCACGGAGCTGCAGCTGAGCTTTGCTCCCGTAGTGAAGTCGGTGACGCCATCGGTGGTGAACGTCTACGCCACGACGATCAGCCAGCGCTCCAACTCGCCCTTCCTCAACGACCCGTTCTTCTCGCAGTTCTTCGGCGGCGACAGCCCGTTCATGGACAGCCGCCCGCAGAAATCGCAGTCGCTGGGCTCGGGCGTCATCGTCGACGGTGCCGGGGTGATCCTCACCAACCACCACGTGATCGACGGCGCCACCGATATCCGCATCTCGACCAACGACGGGCACGAGTATCCTGTCGACCTGGTGCTGGACGATCCCAAGACCGATCTCGCCGTGCTGAAGGTCAAGGACCCCAAGGGCTCGACCTTCCCGGCGCTGGCCTTTGCCGATTCCGACCAGCTCGAGGTGGGCGACCTGGTGCTCGCCATCGGCAATCCGTTCGGCGTCGGGCAGACCGTAACTTCCGGCATCGTCTCGGCGCTGGCCCGCACCGGGGTCGAGAGTTCGAACTACGAGTTCTTCATCCAGACCGACGCCGCCATCAATCCGGGTAATTCCGGCGGCGCGCTGGTCGACCTGCAAGGCCGGCTGGTCGGGGTCAACACCGCCATCGTCTCGCGCTCCGGCGGCTCGGTCGGCATCGGCTTTGCCATCCCGGCCAATATGGCAAAGCTCGTCGCCGAGACTGGCATCGCCGGTGGCGCGCTGGTTCGCCCATGGTTCGGTGCCCGCATGCAGCCGGTGACTGCCGATCTCGCCGACAGCCTGGGGCTCGGCCAGGCGCGCGGCGCGCTGATCAGCGAAATCGCCCCGGGTGGTCCTGCCGAGAAGGCCGGCTTTGCCGATGGCGACGTGATCCTCGCGGTCGACGGCTTCAACATCGAGCAGCCCAGCGCCTTCGACTTCCGCCTCGCCACCAAGCCTGTCGGCGCCACCGCGGACCTGCAGTATTTCCGCGACGGCAAGATCGAGGACAAGGTCATCACCCTCGAAGCCCCTCCCGGCGCCGGCAAGCCGGTCACCGTTTCGGGCAACACCCGCTTTGCCGGTACCACAGTGGAGACGGTGACGCCGGCGGTAGCGCAGGAACTGGGGCTGCCTTACGACACCCACGCGGTGCTGGTGCGCAGTGTCGAGTCCGGTTCGCCCGCCGACGATATGGGCCTCAGGGCCGGAGACTTGATCATCAGCCTCAACGGCGATGCGACCGATGATGCCGAGCGCTTCGGCAAGCTGGCCAATGACCGTCCGCAGAGCTGGCGCGTTGTGCTACAGCGGGGCGGCCGGATCGTCCGTGCCGAGGTAAGTGGCTGATGGATTCCCTGTTCGATGATGTCGCGCCGCGTCCGCTAGCCGAGGCCCTGCGGCCGCAGCGGCTCGCCGACGTCATCGGGCAGGATCACCTGCTCGGGCCCAACGGTCCGATCGGCCGGATGGTGGCGGCGGGGCGGGTCTCGTCATTTATCCTCTGGGGTCCGCCGGGCGTCGGCAAGACCACCATCGCGCGGCTCGTCGCCAAGGAAGTCGGGCTCGATTTCGTGCAGTTGAGCGCCGTGCTCTCCGGCGTCGCCGACCTCCGCAAGGTGATCGCCGATGCCAAGGCGCTGCGGCTCGGGGCAGGGCGGCAGACAGTGATGTTCGTCGACGAGCTGCATCGCTTCAACCGCACCACACAGGATGCGCTGCTGCCGCATGTCGAGGACGGCACGGTTATCCTGATCGGCGCGACCACCGAGAACCCGAGCTTCTCGATGGTGGCGGCCCTGTTGTCGCGCGCCAAGGTCTATACCCTGCGCCGCTTCGAGAAGCCCGATCTCGCCATCCTTGCCGAGCGCGCCGAGGCGCATGTCGGCCGCAAGCTGCCAATCACCGCCGAAGCCCGTGACGCACTGCTCGAGATGGCCGACGGCGACGGGCGCTACCTCATCGGCCTCGCCGAGGAGCTGTTCGCGCTGCCAAAGGATGCGATGCTCGACGTCGCCGGCCTCGCCGAGACGGTGCAGAAGCGCGCCCCGGTCTACGACAAGGGGCAGGAGGAGCACTACAACCTGCTCAGCTGCTTCCATAAGAGCCTGCGTGGCTCGGACGTGCAGGCAGCGATGTACTGGGCGCAGCGCATGCTGGTCGGCGGCGAGCACCCGGACACCATCTTCCGCCGCCTCGCCTGCGCCGCCTCCGAGGATGTCGGCATGGCCGACCCGCAGGCCATGGTACAGGTGATCACGGCCTGGTCGGCGTTTGAACGCACCGGGTTCCCGGAGGGCGAGCTGTTCATGGCGCAGGCCATCGTCTATGTCGCAACCGCACCAAAGTCCAACGCCGCGATGGTCGGCTTCGCCAAGGCCAAGGCGCTGGCCCAGCAGACCGGTTCGCTGACGCCGCCGAAACACATCCTCAACGCCCCGACGAAGTTGATGAAGGAGCTCGGCTACAACAAGGGCTATCGCTACGACCACGACTACCCCGATGCGTTCTCAGGCCAGGAGTTCTTCCCCGATGAACTCGCCGGCGACCGTCGTCCCCAACTCTACCAGCCCAATGAACGCGGCTTCGAGCGCGAGGTGATCAAGCGTCTCGATTTCTGGTCCAGCCGCCGCGAACAGCGGCGCGAGGAAGAGGGCGAGAACTAGTTGAGCACCGCTTCGGCGTTGCCATGGCGGCGGTGCTTGAGATGAACCACTGCGATCACCTCACCAGCGATGTCATCCCTGCGAGAGCAGGGACCCAACACGACGCCCGCGCTGGCAGATCGATGGGTCCCTGCTTTCGCAGGGATGACAGCCGGTGGGTAGTCGAGGCCAAGACCAATCCGCTTGACCGATGCAGCCCGAAACGATTTCGCCTGTCCGCCGTTGCTTGATGGCATTTGCCGACCCAAGATTAGCCATATCCAGAATCCATCTCCCGAAGTCCTTGCGCCCAATGGAAAACTGTCACAACAGTCCCATATGACCTGAAGGGATCAGGGGAGGGGCAAGATAGAACTGTTCGCGCCGGAGTTCGCACCGTTCACCGTTGCATTGATCGTCATGCTGGCGATCGGCGTAATTGAGTTGCTATCCCTCCTCATCGGCTTCTCGCCTTCCGCGTCGATCGAAGCGGCGCTTCCGGGTGTCGATGTTCCCGACCTCGAGGCGCCGGAACTCAGTGGCGCCGAAGTCGGCCCGCTCTCGCATGTGCTCAGTTGGTTGTCGATCGGGCGGCTGCCGTTCCTGGCGCTTCTCGTCATCTTCCTCACCGGCTTCGGGCTCAGCGGCTATGTCGTGCAGTGGGTGGCGAGCGCCGCCATCGGCAGCGCGCTCAGCCCGTGGCTTGCTGCGGTGCCGGCGCTGGTCGGCGCCAGCTATGCAACACGCCACCTCGGGCGCTGGCTCGGCGATATCTTCCCCAGGGATCAGTCCGAGGCGGCCAGCCGCTCCGAGCTGGTCGGCAGCTATGCCACGATCATTCGCGGAGAAGCCAAGCAGGGGCAGCCCGCCGAGGCCAAGACCACGGATCTGCGTGGCCGTACCCATTACATCCTGCTCGTGCCGGGCGAGCCCGGCATGACCTACAGCGCCGGCGACCGGGTTTTCCTCGTCGGCCGCGACAAGAACATCTACCGCGCCATCACCCGCCTCACCCCGCCACAGGAATAGCCCAGCATGTACGAGCAGCTCATTTCGACCCTGATCCTTGCCGGCATCATCATCGTCGCGATCTTCGTGATCGGCATGATCATCGCGCGGCTGTATCGCCGGGCCAGCAAGGAAGTCTCCTTCGTCCGCACCGGTTTTGGCGGGCAGAAGGTGATCATGAACGGCGGCGCCCTGGTGCTGCCGGTGCTGCATGAGACCATCCCGGTCAACATGAACACCCTGCGGCTGGAAGTGGTGCGCACTGCCGAGCAGGCGCTGATCACCAAGGACCGCATGCGTGTCGACGTGCAGGCGGAGTTCTACGTGCGGGTGCAACCGACTGCCGAGGCCATCGCCGACGCCGCCCAGACCCTTGGGCGCCGCACCATGGAGCCGCAGGCACTGAAGGAACTGGTCGAAGGCAAGTTCGTCGATGCGTTGCGCGCCGTGGCCGCCGAGATGGCGATGGAAGAACTGCACGAGCAGCGGGTCAACTTCGTCCAGAAGGTGCAGGCCGCGGTCTCCGAGGACATCCTGAAGAACGGTCTCGAACTCGAGTCGGTGTCGCTGACCGGGCTCGACCAGACCAATCGGGAATTCTTCAACCCCAACAACGTGTTCGACGCAGAGGGTCTGACCAAGATGACCCAGTCGATCGAGGATCGTCGCAAGACCCGCAACGAGATCGAGCAGAACACCCAGGTGGCGATTGCCCGCAAAAATCTCGAGGCGCAGCAGGAACAGTTCACCATCACCCGTGACTCCGAGTATGCGCGGCTCAACAACGAGCGCGAGATCGCTATCCGCATCGACCAACAGAACGCCGAGATCGAGAGCCTGCGCGCCCAGCGCGCCACCGAAGCCGAGGCGGCGCGGACGCTGTCGCGCCAGCAGGTGAAGGAGGCGGCGATCAAGGCCGACCAGGCGATCGCGCTCAGCGAGCAGATCAGCGCCACGGCCATTGCCGCCAAGTCCGAAGAGCAGTCGAAGGCCGAAGCCAAGGCCGACGCGGCTCGTGCGCTCGCCGCCAAGGCGGCCGAAGAGGTGGAGACGGCCCGGCTGACCGAGATCGCCGAGCGAACCAAGCGCATCCAGCTGATCGAAGCCGAACAGGAAGCGCAGAAGGCTTCGATCAACATCGTGGTATCGTCCGATGCCGAGAAGCAGGCGGCCAAGAACCGCGCCGAGGCGGCGCGCACGCTGGCCCAGGGCGAGGCGGAAGCCGCCAAGCTGAAGGCCGCCGCGACCGAGGTTACCTATGCCGTCGAGGCCGAAGGCAAGCAGAAGCTGAACGAAGCGGCCAACCACCTGTCGCCCGAGCAGATCGCCATGAACATTCGCATGGCGTTGATCCAGGCGCTGCCGCAGATCATCTCGGAGTCGGTGAAGCCGATGGAGAATATCGAGGGCATCAAGATCCTGCATGTCGATGGGCTTTCTGGGGGTGGCAGTAGTGGCCATTCAATGAACGGTCATGGCGGAGGCGGGATCGCCGACCAGGCGGTCGACGCGGCGCTGCGCTACCGCAGCCAGGCGCCGCTGATCGACGCACTGCTGGCCGAGCTCGGGCTCAAGGGCGGCTCGCTCAACGGCCTGGTCGCGTCGGCGGTGGCGCCGGCGCTCGAGATCGACGCCGACGACGAGGACGACGCCGCACCGGCTAACGCCTGATCTGTCGCCGCTAGAGTTCGTCGCTCGCTGCCATCCTTGATTTTGCGGGTGGCAGCGGGCACAAGGCGAGCATTCGTTAGGACCCGGTGCAATCCCGGGTGGCTCTTCCGGCCGCCGATCCGCCGGACACTCCAGCTAAACCGCATCCGCGCTGTCGTTCGCCCTCGGACGAACCACGCGCCCATGCCGTCTGGACCAGCAATGACTTTCGCTCAGACCTTTCGCCGTGACTGGCTTTCCAATATCCGCGGCGACGTGCTCGCCGGCATTGTCGTCGCCCTCGCCCTGATCCCGGAAGCCATCGGCTTTTCGATCATCGCCGGGGTCGATCCCAAGATCGGGCTATATGCCTCGTTCATCATCGCCATGGTGATCTCGGTGGCCGGCGGCCGCCCGGCGATGATCTCCGCCGCCACGGCTGCCACCGCGGTGCTGATGGGCACGCTGGTGCGCGAGCACGGGTTGCAGTACCTGCTCGCCGCCACCATCCTTGCCGGTTTGCTGCAGGTGGTCGCCGGGTATCTTCGCGTTGGCTACGTGATGCGCTTCGTGTCCCGCTCGGTGATGACCGGCTTCGTCAACGCATTGGCCATCCTTATCTTCATGGCGCAATTGCCCGAGTTGATCGGCGTCACCTGGCAGACCTATGCGATGATCGCGGCCGGGCTCGCGATCATCTACCTGTTCCCGCGCCTCACCAGGCTGGTGCCGTCGCCGCTGGTCTGCATCCTCGTGCTTTCCGCGATCTCGCTCGTGCTGCATGTAGACGTGCGTACCGTCGCCGACCTGGGCGAACTGCCGTCGACACTTCCGACATTGCTGTTCCCCGATGTGCCACTGACCCTCGATACCCTCCTGATCATCCTGCCGTATTCTGTGGCAGTTGCTGCTGTGGGGCTGCTCGAGAGCCTGCTCACTGCATCCATCGTCGACCAGATGACCGATACCCGCAGCGACAAGAGCCGCGAGTCTATCGGGCAGGGCATCGCCAACGTGGCAAGTGGCCTGTTCGGCGGAATGGCCGGTTGCGCGATGATCGGCCAGTCGGTGATCAACGTGAAGTCGGGCGGCCGCGGTCGGCTCTCGACCTTCGTTGCCGGCGCATTCCTGTTGTTTCTGCTGATGGTGCTCGGCGACATCGTCGGGCTGATCCCGATGCCGGCGCTGGTCGCCATCATGATCATGGTGTCGATCGGCACGTTCAGCTGGTCGTCACTCAACGACCTGCGCCGCCATCCGCGCCGCTCCAGCATCGTCATGCTGGCAACCGTCATCACCGTGGTCGGCACTCACAACCTGGCGCTGGGAGTAGGCGTGGGCGTGCTGCTGTCAGGCATCTTCTTCGCCTGGAAGGTGGCGCAGATCTTCCGTGTCACCTCGATCCTCAGCGCTGACGGACGCGAGCGCGACTATCTCGTCGAAGGTCAGCTGTTCTTCGCCTCGGTCGAGGATTTCCTCAACGCCTTCGATTTCAAGGAAGCCCTGCAGCGCGTTCGCATCGACGTCAGCAAGGCCCATATCTGGGACATCAGCGGGGTGAACGCCGTTGACGTCGCAGTGCTGAAATTTCGCCGCGAGGGTGCCGAGGTCGAACTGGTCGGCATGAACGAGGCGAGCGCCACGCTGATGGACAAGCTGGCGGTCCATGACCGACCGGGCGCGATGGAGCGGATGCTCGGTCACTAGCCGGCATTCGCTACACCACGCTTGAGTATTTGCGTGGGCCGGGTCAAAGAGGGGCCATGAACGCATATCTTCTCGTCGGCATAGGCGGCGCTCTCGGCGCCCTCATGCGCTTTGGCGCCCAGAACTGGATCGGCAGCCTGCCCAATGGCTTCCCGGTGGCGACGTTCCTCGTCAACATCGTCGGCTCGATCGCCATGGGCGTGCTGGTCGGCGTCCTCGCCAAGACCACGCCGCAGTACCAGAACGAGATCCGGCTGTTTGTCGCCGTCGGCGTCTTCGGTGGTTTCACCACCTTCTCGAGCTTCTCGCTCGACGCCATCGCGCTGCTCGAACGTGGCGAGATCCTGCAGGCCGCGATCTACGTGGTCGGCTCGGTGCTGCTGGCACTGGCGGGTCTGTGGATCGGTCTCACGGCCGTGCGGGTGCTTGCATGAGCGGCGTTCGGCAACAGGTGGTCGCCCGCGACGAAGACGGCATGCGGCTCGACCGCTGGTTCGCGACGCATTTCCCGCAAGTCACGTTCGGGCATCTGCAGAAGCTGTTGCGCTCGGGCCAGATCCGCGTCGACAGTGGCCGGGTCAAGGCCAATGCTCGCCTCGCCGCCGGTCAGGTGGTCCGCGTACCCCCGATCGAGGCTGCGCCCGAACGCGCCGAGGGCGAGATCAATTCGCGCGACGCCGATTTCCTCAGGGATATCATCCTCTACGAGGACGACGAGCTCTATGTCTTCAACAAGCCGCACGGCCTCGCCTCGCAAGGCGGCTCGGGCACCAAGCGGCACATGGATGGGCTGCTGAAGAGCCTCCCAAACAAGAAGGGCGAGGCGCCTCGTCTGGTGCACCGGCTCGATCGCGACACCTCGGGGTGTCTGGTCGTCGCCAAGACCAAGGCGGCTGCGGCACATTTCGGCGAAGTGTTCTCGTCACGGCAGGCGCGCAAGATCTACTGGGCGGTGGTGTGGGGCAACCCGCACCCCAAGCAGGGCTCGATTTCGTGCTTCCTCGCCAAGCAGGCGACCACCGATGGCGAGCAGATGGTGGTGGTGCCGCAGGGGACGCCCGGCGCTCAGCATTCGATGAGCTACTACTCGACCACCGACACCGCCGCCCGGCGCTTTGCCTGGGTGACGCTGAAGCCGGTGACCGGGCGCACGCACCAGTTGCGCGTCCACATGGCGCAGCTGCACAACCCGATCATGGGTGATCCGCGCTATTTCAATATCGAGAACTGGACGCCGCCGGACGAGATCTCGAAGGGCTTGCACCTTCATGCCCGCCGCATCCGGCTGCCACTGCGCAACGGGCAAATGCTGGATGTCTCGGCACCGCTGCCACCCCATATGCAGGCGACGTTCGACGTGCTCGGCTTCGATGCCGACCGCTACGACGTGCAGGATCAGGATCCGGAACAGGACTGATCAAATCGCCGCGAGCGCCGGACGAAACGCCGGCCTCGCGTGTTGACCTGTTGCGACCCATTGCGGGCGCACAGGGAGATGCCAATGAAAACGATCGTTCTCGCCGCTGCCACCGCGGCAGCCCTCGCCATTGCTGCACCGGCCATTGCGCAGGACGCGACCACCATGAGCTTCTTTGTCACCAGTGTCGGTGGCGGAGACGGCGCCAATCTCGGCGGCCTCGAGGGGGCCGACGCACATTGCGCCAAGCTGGCGGAAGCCGCCGGCTCCACCGGCAAGACCTGGAAGGCCTATCTCAGTGCCGAAGGCGTCAACGCCAAGGACCGGATCGGCGCCGGCCCATGGCAGAATTTCAAGGGCGACGTGATTGCCACCGATGTCGCCAACCTGCACTCGGCCGACAATAAGCTGACCAAGGCGACGGCGCTTTCCGAGACCGGAGCTCCGATCAACGGTCGCGGCGACACGCCGAACCAGCATGACATCCTCACCGGCTCGAACCCCGATGGTACACTGGCTGCGGGTCAGACCTGTGGCGACTGGACGCTGAACGGCGAAGGCAGCGCAATTGTCGGCCATTCCGATCGCACCGGCCTCGATGACTCCGACGCCGCCAAGTCGTGGAACTCGTCACATCCGTCGCGCGGCTGCAGCCAGGAGAACCTCGTCGGCACCGGCGGTGCAGGCCTTCTCTATTGCTTTGCCGCGATGTAGACTTCAAGCCGTGGCGCAGGGCGTGACACGCCCTGCGTTTTGTGGTTCTGAACGGGCCGAATTCAGGGGGAACTCCCGTGCGGCTCATCGTCTTCGATATGGATGGGACACTGATCGATACCCAGGCGCTCATTTCCGAGCATATGGGGTCCGCGTTCCGTTCGCTCGACCTGCCTCCACCCACACCGGCAGAGGTTCGGCAGATCATCGGGCTGTCGCTGCCGGTCGCTGTCGGCCAACTCGCCGGCACCGACGATATCGATGTGATCGAGGGCATCGTCGGGCAGTACAAGAGCTTCTACAAAGCCTCGCTCGAACATGAGTTCGACCGCGAACCGCTCTATCCCGGCGCCCGCGAGGCGCTGGATCGGCTGCGCGAGCAGAAGGGCACTGTGCTGGGCATCGCCACCGGCAAGGGCCTCACCGGCGTCGCGCGCATCCTCGACAATCATCGCATCACGGCGCATTTCACCACGCTGCAGACGCCCGACCACAACCCCTCGAAGCCACATCCCGGCATGCTGCTGAGCGCCATGCAGGAAACCGGCGCTGCCCCGGAGCAGACGGTGATGATCGGCGACACGGTGTTCGACATGGAGCTGGCTCGCGCCGCCAAGGTGCGCTCGATCGGCGTCAGCTGGGGCTATCACGATGCCGCCGAGCTGCTCAAGGCCGGGGCAGGGACCCTGATCCACGACTATTCCGAGCTCGATGCCGCCATCGAGCGGGTGCTGGAGTAGCACTGAGCGGCACATCTTTCCGTGATTGAGCCAAGCCTTTCACAGGGCGTGACATGCCCGGCAAATTGTGGTTCTGAGCGGGCCTGGAGCGGGATTGTGTTTCGTTGAATCGCAGTCCCGCTCCAACTGTTTGTTTTGTCGCGAGATCGAACCGGAAAGGTCTGCAACCTTTCCTGATCTCGCTCCGGCAGGAGTTCCCCCGATGCGGCTCGTCGTCTTCGATCTCGATGGCACCTTGATCAATTCCGAAGCGCTGATCATCGAGACGGTCCGCGAATCCTTTGCCTCGGTGGGGCAGGCGATTCCCAGCGACGACGCGATCCGCTCGATCTCCGGCATCACCGCGCGCGATGCCATGGGTATCCTCGCGCCTGACGTCGACAGCGACCGGATCGACGTGATCCTCAACGCCTACCGTGCCACGTACCTTGGGAAGGCAGGCCTTGCGCGAGAGCCGATGTTCGAGGGCGCACTCGAGGCGCTCGATGGCCTGCAGGCCGACCCTGAAACGATCCTCGCGGTAGCCACCGGCAAGGGCCACGCCGGCGCCATCACGCTGCTCGAGCGCCACGAGATCATTGGTCGTTTCAACTCGATCCAGACCCCGGCCCACAATCGCGGCAAGCCCGATCCGCAGATGATCGAGACGGCCATGGCGAAGGCCGGTATCGGCCGTGAAGCGACCGTAATGATCGGCGACACGTCGCACGATATGAAGATGGCCCGAAACGCGAACGTCAAAGCTCTCGGCGTGGCCTGGGGCTATCACGCCGTGGCCGACCTCGAGGCTGCCGGCGCCCATCTCGTCATCCACCGCATGGATCAGTTGGTCGACGCCGTGGACAAGCTGCTGGAGGTCTGATGCGCGAATTCCTCGAAGACGCCGACAAGCACCGCGACGACGGTTACGGCCGAGCCCAGCACCTCAACAAGGTCGAACTGCCCAAGCGCTTCTATAGGGCCGTCGGCGTTGGCACCGTTGCAGGCGGCTTTGCGGTGACGCTCGACGGCAAAACGCCGCGCACTCCGGCGCAGAAACCGGTGGTGGTGCCGTATCAATCGGTGGCCGCCGCCATGGCCGAGGAGTGGGCGGCGCAGCAGGAGTTTATCGATCCCAAGACCATGCCCATGGTTCGGCTGATCAACTCGGCGGTCGAGGCTGGCGACGAACGGCTCGAAGCCCTTCGCGAGGAGATCGTCAAATATTCCGGCAACGACCTGCTGCTCTATCGCGCCGACACGCCGCGCGAGCTCGTCGCCGAGCAGGAGCGGGTTTGGGATGCGGTACTGGTCAAGCTCGCCCGGCATTTCGAGATCGGCTTCCAGCCGACGATCGGCATCGTCCATCAGCCGCAGCCGGCGCCAACGCTGGAGCGCCTGCGTGTGTCGCTGGCCGATGCCGAGCTGATCGAAGCGGTGGCGCTCAACTCGCTCACCGGCTTCACCGGCTCGGGGTTGCTGAGCATTGCCTGGCGCGAGGGGTTGCTGACGGCCGAGGAAGTTTGGGCTGCAGCGCATGTCGACGAGGACCACAACATCCGGCTGTGGGGCGAAGTTGAAGAAGCCACCGAGCGCCGCGCCAGACGCCGGCTGGAATTCGACGCCGCGGTGCGGGTGCTGGAGATGGTGAGGGCCCGCTGACCCTGTCGGCTCAACACCACCGTCCCCACGGACGATTTCCTCTGGCTATCACCGGGTCATCCCCGCGAAAGCGGGGACCTCCGTTTGCGATCTCGCCTGGGGCAACAAAACAGAGGTTCCCGCTTTCGCGGGATGACTCCGTGGCTGTGGCAACCGGGAGCTAGAGCTTGCGCCCCACGATCCACTCCGCCACCTCGGGCGCGATCTCGCGCAGCGGCTCGAGCACGAAATCCCGTTCATGCGCATGGCGGTGCGGCACATTCAGGCGCTCGGTGTCGAGTTCCAGCCGCTCGTAGGCCACCACGTCGATATCGATACGGCGCGGACCCCAACGGATATCGCGCACCCGACCCATCTCGCGTTCGATGCCGAGGCAGGCGTCGAGCAGGTCGAGCGGCGCGAGGCTGGTTTCGACCTCCACCACCATGTTGGAAAAGTTCGGCTGATCGGTCTTGCCCCATGGCTTGGTGAGCAGCATGGCCGACTGCGCCACCACGGCGATCCCCGGCCAGGCGTTCAACCGTTCCACCGCTTCGCGCACCTGCGCCGGCGGGTCACCGATATTGGCGCCAAGCCCAAGCCATGCCCTCGACATCAGCGATCTCCGCGGTGACGGTGCAGTTCGATGGCGGCCTCGCCGGCAACCATGGCGATTGGCGCCGAAGGCTTTTTCACCCGGACCTGGACCCATTGAATGGTCGGGAAGGCAGCGAACAGCCGATCGACGATATGCTGGCCAACTGCCTCGATCAGCTTGAACCGCCGCTCTTCGAACGCCGCCTTGGTCACCTCGTAGATTTCGGCATAGGAGATCGAGTGTAGCAACTCGTCGCTCTGTCCGGCCTGCATCAGGTCAGCGCCGCAAGCGAGATCGACGAAGAAGCGCTGCCCCAGCGCCGCTTCCTCGGGCATCACGCCATGATAGCCGAAGAACCCCAGGTCCCTGAGGATGATGCGGTCGCCGTCGAAGTCTCTGGTCACGTCTTTTGGAATCCTAGTCTCGCGGTCCATACAGGGCCGCTTCGGCGACGCGCAAGGCGTCGCGGTTGGGCCGGATATCGTGGACCCGAAAGATATGAGCGCCGGCGGTATAGCCCAGCACCGAGGTTGCCACCGTGCCGGCCAGTCGCCCGTCGGCCGGCACGTCGAGCAGCTTGCCGATCATCGACTTCCGCGAAGTGCCGACCAGCACGGGAAAGCCCAGCGTCACGAGCTCGGGGAGCCGCCGCAGGATCTCATAGTTCTCGCTGAGCGACTTGGCGAAGCCGAAACCCGGGTCGAACACGATGTTGTCGCGAGGGACGCCCGCCTTGTCGGCGATGGCGAGTGTCACTTCGAAATACCGTGCCAGCTCCGCCATCACATCGCGAGCGGTGTCCCGCGCCTTGTCCCAGTGCATCAGCACCAACGGTACGCCGGTGGCGGCCGCCACTGCTGCCAGCTCGGGCTCGCGCTGCAGTCCGTAGACGTCGTTGATGATGGTGGCGCCGGCGGCGATGGCCCGTTCGGCCACCTCGGCCTTGTAGGTATCGATCGAGATTGGCGCCACGATCCCGTCGGCGCGCAACGCGGCGATCGCCGGCAGGACCCGAGCCAACTCGTCGGCGGCCGAGACCTCGTCGGCGCCGGGCCGGGTGCTTTCGCCGCCAATGTCGATAATGTCGGCCCCCTCGGCCAGCATCAGCCGGGCCTGCGCCAGAGCTGCCGACACGACATCGAAGCGGCCGCCGTCGGAGAAGCTGTCGGGGGTAACGTTGAGGATGCCCATCAGCCTGGCCGTTTGGCCAAGCCTGAGCGCGGCGCTGCGTGGCGCCAGTTCATACGCTCGGTGACCGGGCATCAGCTGGCGACGGCGGTCGGCTTCTGATCATCCTTGGCGGCGACCGCCGCAGGCACGCCGAACAGGTCGTACTCATCGGAGTCGGTCACCAGCACCGACACCTTGTCGCCGACCTTGATGCCGTCGGCTTCGTGGATGATCACGGTGCCGTCGATCTCCGGGGCGTCCCACTGGCTGCGGCCAATGGCGCGGCCGGTATCGGGCTCGACGTCGTCGACCAATACGTCGATGGTGCGGCCGACCTTCTTGCTGAGCACATGCGCCGAGATGTCCTGCGCCACTTCCATCAGCCGCTCATAGCGCTCGCGCTTGAGCTCATCGGGGACGATGCCTTCGATGTCATTGGCGGGGGCCCCGGTCACCGGCTCGTACTCGAAGCAGCCGATGCGGTCGATCTCGGCTTCTTCCAGCCAATCGAGCAGGAACTCGAAGTCTTCCTCGGTCTCTCCGGGGAAGCCAACGATGAAGTTGGAGCGAATGGCGAGATCCGGCGCGACGGCGCGCCAGGCCTTGATCCGGTCGAGCGTCTTCACCTGGTTGGCCGGGCGGCGCATCGACTTCAGCACCGAAGGCGAAGCGTGCTGGAACGGGATATCGAGATAGGGAAGGATCTTGCCCTCGGCCATCAGCGGAATGACGCTGTCGACATGAGGGTAGGGGTAAACGTAGTGGAGGCGGGTCCACACATCCATCCTGCCCAGCTCCTGGGCGAGGGTCTGGAAGCGGGCCTCGATGTCGCGGCCGCGGAATTTCGAGCTCTGGTACTTGATGTCGAGGCCGTAGGCCGACGTGTCCTGGGAGATCACCATGATCTCCTTGACGCCCGTCGCCACCAGCCGCTCCGCCTCGTACAGCACCGATGCGATCGGACGCGACGCCAGGTCGCCGCGGATCTGCGGGATGATGCAGAAGGTGCAGCGATTGTTGCAGCCCTCAGAAATCTTCATGTAGGCGTAGTGGCGCGGCGTCAGCTTCAACCCGGCTTCCGGCACCAGGTCGACGAACTTGTTGGGCACCGGCGGCACATGGGTGTTCACCGCATTGACCACATCCTCGTACTGGTGCGGGCCGGTGACGGCGAGCACGCTCGGATGGGTGGCGCGGATCATTTCTTCCTCGACGCCGAGGCAGCCGGTGACGATGACGCGGCCATTGGCGCCGACGGCCTCGCCGATCGCCTCGAGGCTTTCCTTCTTGGCGCTGTCGAGGAAGCCGCAGGTGTTGACCAGCACGACGTCCGCGCCTTCATAGTCGCGCGAGAACGCATAGCCCTGCGAGCGCAGCGTCGTCATGATGCGTTCGGAGTCGACGAGAGCCTTGGGACAGCCGAGGCTGACCAGGCCGATTTTCGGAGCTTGTGTCATTGGCGCGTGCCTATGCGCCAAACCGGCGAAAAAAGCAATGATCGGCACCTTGCGATAGAAGCAGGGCAGCCCTGATCACTAATGATCACGAGCCCGTCAGGTTACCACGCTGTAAGTTGACCCGAATCCTGAGCCTCGTGCTCTTATTTCCGATGCGCCCACCTCCGAGGCGTCCAGCAGGAAAAAGACCCATGAATCTCGAAGCCCTCAACCGGTACCAGCCGCAGGCGCTGGCCGTCCTCCGTATCGTTGCCGCGCTTTGCTTCATGGCGCACGGCACGCAGAAGATGTTCGGCTTTCCCGCCTCACAGATGGGCGGCGGAGGGTTCGAACTGTTCTCGCTGATGGGCCTTGCTGCGGTGCTCGAAGTGTTCGGCGGCCTCGCGATCCTCCTCGGCGTCTTCACCCGTCCGGTGGCCTTCATCCTCGCCGGCCAGATGGCCTACGCGTTCTGGTTCGTGCACGTGCCGATGATGGGGCAGGGCAACATCATCCCGGTCGCCAATGGCGGCGACGGCGCCGTGCTGTTCTGCTTCATTTTCCTCTACCTCGTCTTTGCCGGTCCGGGTGCCTGGAGCGTCGACGAAGTGCTGAAGTCCCGGCGCTCGCTGGCTGCTGCCTGACCACCGGCGCTGCGGTTTTCGCCTCCCTCCCCCCTTGAGGGGAGCCGTATTCGAGTTCCCCAAGAAACGAAAAGGCCGCCCTCGGGCGGCCTTCTTGTTTCAGATGTCCGGTTTGGCCGCCGGTGGTGGCGTGCGCCTTGCGGTTCGCCGCACCGCCGACGTGGTTGGCTCTGCGGCCGCAGCGCCCTCGCTCGTTTCGTCTTCGTAGGGTTCGTCCTCGGCGATGTCGTGGATGGCGTCGCGCACTTCGTCGATCAGCGAGGTCGGCACCCGGCTGAGGCTAACGGTGCGGGTGACCGTCTCGTTGGCCTTGAAGAACACCAGCAGCACTTCGCACACGATGCGCAGCACGATGAGGAACAGCGCGCCGTAGACTGCGATCTCGAGGATACCCCACAGGCCATCGCCGAAATTGCGGCCGAAGCTGACGAACAGGTGGCCCACCGACCACAGCAGCAACGCTGCGAGGCCGGTGGCGTAGAGCACCGGCACCAGTCGCGGCGAGAGAATTGTCTCGAGCCGGAACAGCGTCGGGCTGAGGAAGATTTTCTTGAGATCGTCCAGCGTCATGGCCTCACCCCCATGGAATCGGTCACCCAGAAAATGCGTGCGTCAGGCGGCACTGACAAGGGCCCCTGGCCGCAGGGCTGCCGTCATGCCGAAGCGGCGCTCGAATGCTGCGCGCAGGGCAACATCGACGTCAGCCATCGAAACCAGCTGGCCGAGATCCTCGAAGCTGGTCACACCCTGGTCCGAGATACCGCATGGCACGATGCCATCGAAGTGTGAAAGGGTCGGCGACACATTGATCGCAATGCCGTGGAACGTCACCCAGCGGCTGACCCGAACCCCGATCGCCGCCACCTTGTCCTCGCGGCCGGGGCCCTTGTCGGGCCGCGCCACCCAGACGCCGATCCGCCCGTCGCGCCGCTCGCCGCGAATGTTGAAGGCGGCGAGGGTATCGATGATCAGGCCCTCGAGCCCCTGCACCAGGCAGCGGACGTCGCGCCCGCGCTGGCGGAGATCGAGCATGAAATAGACCACTCGCTGCCCGGGGCCGTGATAGGTGTATTGCCCACCTCGCCCGGCGTCGTAAACCGGGAAGCGGTTGGGTGCCAGCAGGTCCTCGGGTGCCGCCGAGGTGCCGGCGGTGTAGAGCGGGGGATGCTCGAGCAGCCACACCAATTCAGCCGCGGTACCGTCCGCGACCGCGGCCGCTCGCACCTTCATCGCTTCGAGCGCCTCGGGGTAAGGGACATAGCCCTCCGAGATTCGCCACTCGACCGGCACCCCGTCAGCGCGGACCAGTTTGGTCCCGGTGTCGCAAGTTGGGTCAGTCGTTAACGCTTCGGTAAGCATGGGTGTCCAATGGTCTTTCACAAGCGGCCCGTGCGATTCAGCCGGGATGGTCGTTCGCGGTTTATGTATGAACACTCTAGACAATATTGAAGTCGATATCACCGTCGAGCTGGGCGCGGCGATCATGCCCGTGCACCACCTGCTGCGCATGGGCCGCGGCGCGGTGATCGAGCTCGATACCGGCGAGAACGACCCGCTGCGCGTTTATGCCAACAACACCCTGATCGCGCGCGGCGAAGTGAAGGTCGAAGACGGCCGCCTCAGCGTCGAGCTCACCGAAAAAGTCCGCCGGCCAGCCTGATTTGGGGTTTCGGCGCGAGCGTTTGCATAACGGCAATTAATCGCTTGCGCCCGCCAACGAGCGTTGCTACACGCTGCCTCGCTTCGCCGGTTCCGGCGTTGCTTCTACCTCGGCGTGCGGTCGTGGCGGAATTGGTAGACGCGCAGCGTTGAGGTCGCTGTGCCGCAAGGCGTGGAAGTTCGAGTCTTCTCGACCGCACCAGGGGCTTTTGGTTTCCCTGTAAGATCAAATAGTTGAGGTCTTGCAGGGGGTTGTAGTCGCCCGCCCCATACAAAGGGCACTACAAATGACGATATCGATGCCGACCCTCAAAAGGGCCCCGAACGGCGGCTACATCGCCCGTAAGGCCATCCCCGCAGATGTTCGAGATGCTTACGCTGCAGCCCACGGGGTGCGGCGCGAAGCTCTTTTTCGACTGCCGGCTGGTTCGCCACAGAACGAAGCTAGGCGGGCATACGCCGAATGGCTGCTGGAGGTGGAGGAGCGCATCAAGCGCCTCATGGCAGCGGCAAGCGGCCAAGTTGTTACGCTGAGCCAGAGAGAGCTGCATGGCCTCGCGGCGCGCTGGTACCTGTGGTTCATGCGGCTGCACGCTGACAACCCCGGCACTCAGGACCAGTGGGAGCACATCTCAAGCGACCTGCAGGACGTGTGGGAGAGTGGCTTTTCGGGGATGGGCGACCCGGATGAGGTGGGAGAGGTCACTCCCGCCCATCGCCGCCGCATCCGCGCCAAGCTGGCGGAGCTTTCCCAACTCGCCACCTTCCTCGCCACGGAACGCGAAGCCATCTCGGCCGAGAGCACCGAAGCGCTGCTGGACGGTCCTCTACGAGATGAGTTCGGAGCGGCCCTATCGCAGCTCATGAAGATGGCGGGAGGCGACTACCGGCCAGACCCGCGTGCCGTCGATGCAGAGCAAATCGGTCGCGTACAGCCCACCACCGGACCAAGGCTCGCTGGCTGGGATGCGTGGGACGCCTTCTCGGCATACGTGACTGAACGCAAGCCGGCCAACTCCACCATCAATCGCTGGCGGGCGATCTTTCTCAACCTCAATGACCACTTCAGAAACAAGGACGTTGCCCTCTACACCGGCGATGATGCGGTGGCGTGGAAGGATACCTTGATCGGTGAGGACAGGGCGAGCCGAACCGTCAATGACGTGTGGCTGACGGCGGCCCGAACCGTGTTCCAGTGGGTCGTCGATCAAAAGAAGATCGAGAAGAACCCGTTCCACCGCGTCAAGGCTGCTGGCCCGAAGGTCAAGCCGACCAAGGGCGAGTTCGCCGACGAAGCGATTGAAACCATCCTTGCTGCCACCCTCCGGCAGCAGACGTCCAACGAGGGGGCGAAGCTCAAGGCGGCCAAGCGCTGGGTGCCGTGGCTGTCCGCGTACTCGGGCAGCCGCCCCGGGGAGATGACGCAGCTTCGGCGTGAGGACATCGTCCGACACCGTTTGGGGCATTGGACACTGTCGATCACCCCGGAAGCTGGCACGGTGAAGGGCAGCGTGGCTCGCACGATCGTTCTGCATGAACACCTGATCGAGCAGGGCTTCATTGACTTCGTAGAGGCGGCTCCGAAGGGACCGCTGTTCTACGAGCTTTCCAGCGAGCGCCCGATCAAGGACCCGCTTAACCCGCCGCGCCCCGCTTCGGTCGTGCTGAGGAACAAGCTCGCGGCTTGGGTTCGTTCACTTGGCGTTGAGGACAAGGGCTACTCGCCGGGGCACTCGTGGCGACACACCTTCGCCCGTCGCGCCGCTCGCGCAGGGATTGAGGAGCGCCTGCGCAACGCCTTCTGCGGCTGGGTCGATACTCGCGCCAAGCGGGTCTACGAGACACCGACGGTGGAAGACCTGGCCAAGGCCATCGACCAGTTCCCCCGCTACGAAATCAAGAACCAGTAGGAGCCCCGTGGGAGGCCCGTAGAGGGCCGTCTGCGGCTGAGCTGGACCCTTTCCATCTGCCGCGCGTCCTGCCTCGCCACGGGCCTCCTCGGGGGCTTCTGCCGCCGTGCCCTACAACCACACCCAAGGACACGACATGACTACCTTCATCGCCATCCTCGCGGGCATCGGGACGTTCCTGATCACGCAGCTCATCGCCGCTTTCGTGCTGGGGATACGTACCTGCGCGGATCGAAGAGGGCGACCTTGAGCAGTTCGTCTTGAAGTGGCTGGATGAGCCCCACGAACGCCCCCTTGTGGTCCTTGGCGGGTACGGCTCGGGCAAGACGACCTTCGCCTCCCACCTAACGGGTTTGCTGGCAACGCGAGCCATGTCGGACCCCACTCAACGCATACCCGTCCGTATCCGCTTGGGCGATCTGACAGAACAGAATAATCTTGAGGGCCTGTTCGGAGCTCACTTCACGGCTGCCCACAATGCACGCGGGTACAGCTGGCAATTGTTTCAAGAGTTAAACAGGCTTGGCCGCTTTCTGATCGTCTTTGATGGCTTCGACGAAATGAAACACGGCATGACGCTGCCCGTTTTCCAGCGACAGTTCAATTTGCTACTGTCACTGGCGGTTGGCGACGCGAAGGTTCTCATCCTCGGTCGCGACACCGCTTTCAAAGATGACACCGAATTCAAGGCAGTCATTAAAGGGAAGCGCCGTACCGTCAATGGAAACGAGGTGTCCTATGCGTCCAGACCCGAATGCGACCACGTTAAGCTAGAGCCCTTTACGATAGAGGAGGCCCACCGCTTCATCAGGGGTTACTTTAGCCTACTCGCAAGGACGGAGGTAGCCGACGCACAACCGGAATGGGTGGAGGGCCGTCTCCTAGAGCTTCTCTCTCCTCACTTTGCCGAGCTTGTCGTGCGACCAGTTCACAGCCAGATGCTTTGCCGCATCGCCACCAAGCCGAATTGGGGCCTTAGCGAAGTCGACCTGTTTAGCCTCTACGACCGGTTCATCGAGTACCTGCTAATGCGGGAGGTCGACAAACCCGGTCGATTTGCAGGGTTCGATGTTGGCGTCCGCCGGGCGGCAAATGCCAGCCTGTCCTGGTGGCTATTTTCGGAGGAAGGTGCGTCGACTACGTCCGTTTCGGCCGCCCCGTTATCGCTGTTCAAAGCTGCCGTTGGCAATGTTGACCATGAGTTCGACAACGAGGCACTGGTGCGAGAGTTGGCACAAGGGTGTCTGGTCGAAAAGGGCAGCGACATTGTCTACTTTGGCCATCGGTCCATCCAGGAATTCTTAGCATCGGAGCACCTTTACCAGAGTTGCCTTTCCCCTGACGGCGAGAAGAGCGGCGCGGTGGCATCCGTGTGCCGTTGGGCAACCGATCAAGTTTGTGAGTTTCTCGATGAGTTCTTCGTAAGGCGTGAAGACGGCAAGGCAACCGCCACGTTCGGGGTCGATCAATTCTTGAACTATCCCGGCTCGCTAGATCTAGATCGGCTGACCCCATACGCTATTGCCTTGCGGCATTCGGACTACCCATCGGACGATCTGCCAGGCCCGAATGGCGTCTGGTTGTCATGGCTGTCACGCCACAAGATCGATGGGGCGTTCTACGAGGCAGGGGCCTTCGATGGACTGATCTCGATTGTCAGGACCGCTCAAGCGCCGATGGAGTACCTTGCGGCCCTGCACCTTCTGATGAGCGTGTTCATCGCAAATTACCGTGAAACCACTCCGGTGCACCGGGCAGAGATGGTTGCGGCTATGGTCAACCCTAAGGAACTCTCTGAAGTCGTTGGCAACGCCCTATCGAGAAGAACGTTCTCGGTGCATTCGTCGCGGGACTTGAGAAGCTACATCCTTACCAAGGCAACGAGCCTTTCGAAGAGCCCGGTGTCGGGAAATCTCCAAGTTGAGCTTGATGTGGCCGAAGTGAATGACGTGACCAAGAAGCTGTTGGGCTTTCTGCCGACCCGGAGCAGTACGGTGGATGTCCTCAGTGCAGGAACCCCGATACTGACAGCCGAGGTCCAAGAGATCATGAGGCGTCTTCGCTCCTTTCCCGGCGGGGAAACGGCTCTCGGGCAAGGTAGGGGCGATAATGTGCGTCAGTTTTTCGATGCGAATGTTCGCGCCCGGATAGGTGCGGTGGAAATTGCCACAGCCAGTAGGCACGCGGGCGCAGCACCCCGTCGACCGCGACCGACAGTAGGGTCGCCTAGCAAGGGGCGATGACACCCGGGATGGAGACGACCAACTTATGAGGAGCGCACTATCCCTTGAGGTGCCGCTACGGGACTAGAGAAGCCGTGTGACCGTTGACAGCCCCTACAAAGCCCCCTACAAAACCCGAATTGGCGGCGACGAAAACGTCAATGAAATCAACGCCTACGGGTCGCGTCGGCTGTCTCTTCTCGACCGCACCAGGTTCTCACGAGACCTGCAGTCCAAAACAAGCGGCTCCCCTCGGGGAGCCGTTGTTGTTTGTGCCCCTAGGTCTCGGCCGGCATCACCGCAGTCCGGTATCTGGAGAGCGCCAGCGCCAGGCCGCAGCCGGCGATGATCACCGAACCGGTCCAGAGTGCGACCCGATCGCCAAAGCTGAACGCGATCCAGCCGCCGAGTGGCGCCGCCACAGCGATCAGCCCCCAGTTGATCGAGCGGATCGTCGTGTTCATGCGACCACGCAGCGCCGACGGCGTCACCGCGTTCCGGTAGCTCATCTCGAGCGGTCCCCGGGCCCCAAGCGCGAATCCATAGACCAGTTGTGCAAGGCAGAGCGCATAGAGCGCACCTCCCGTTGCCGGTGCCAGGGCAGCAATGGCCCATCCCGTTGCTGCGACGAAATCGCTGCTGACCACCACGATCCCCAACCCGAAGCGGCGGGTGAGCGGTTCGGCCAGCGCAGCGCCGATAAAGCCGGCTACTCCCGCGCAAGCCAGCGTCAAGCCGACCGCAGGCGCGTCGAGCCCCAGTTGCGTGGCGTGGAACACGAACACCGTCCCGACGATGTTGTTGCCGACGAACCACAGGTGGAGCGTGATCGCGTAAGGCGACAGCATCGGATGCCGATAGATCCAGGCGACGCCTTCCTTGAGGTCGGCAATGATCGACTTGCGCGCCGCGCGACGCTCGCCGCCGGCATCCGGAACGCCCGCCAGCAGGGCGGCCGAAACGAGCGAGGAGGCGGCGTAGGCGAACAGGGTGAAGGGCGCACCGATAAGGCGCACCAGCGCCCCGCCGACCAGCGGTCCCATCGTCTGCGCAATCGTATAGGTCTGGGTCAGCTTGACGTTGCCCGCCGTCAGTAGTCCCGGTGGCAGCAGATCGGCCGTAAACGACTGGTGGGCGCCTCCCTGCAGCACTGCCGCAGTACCCAGCAGGAACACCAGCATCGCCAGCGTGAGCGGCGTCAGCCATCCGAGGACCGCCAGCGTGCCGATCGTCAGCAGCAAGAGGGCGCTGGCGAGGTCCACCGTGATCAACAAGTGCTTGCGACGGACCCGATCAACAATCACCCCGGCCATCAAGCCGAAGAGCAGCGAGGGCAGCCATTGCGCCGAACGGACGAGACCGATCTCGAGCTGGTTGGCCTCGAGCACCTCGATCATCAGCAGTTGCAGAGCCAGGCCGAAGACGAAGAGGCCGAGATTCGACAATCCGTCCGCCACCCACAGTCGAACAAAACCGGGCTGCGCCAGTAATTGCTTCAGTCCGCCTTCCCGCATCGGCTCCCCCAGCGACCGCTGGTTGAGCCGACCCCGAAAGCGCCGGCGCCGCAATGCGACATAGCGCTACTTGCCCTTCCAGCCCAGCAACCGCATGGCGTTTAACGTGACCAGCACCGTGGCGCCGGTATCGGCGAGAATCGCCGGCCACAGCCCCGTGATGCCGATGATGGTGGTGACGAGGAACACCGCCTTCAGCCCCAGCGCCACAGTGATGTTCTGGGCGATGTTGCCCATCGTCGCCTTCGACAGGCCGATCATGTTGGCGATATCGGCGACGCGGCCATGGAGGATGGCAGCGTCGGCGGTTTCGAGCGCCACATCGGTGCCGCCGCCCATGGCGATGCCGATATCGGCGGCCGCAAGGGCAGGAGCGTCGTTGATGCCGTCTCCGACCTTGGCGACGACGCGGCCCTGCTGCTGCAGCTCGCGCACGATACGCTGCTTGTCCTCGGGGAGGAGACCGGCGCGCACCTCGATGCCGAGAGCGGCGCCGATGGCTTTGGCGGTCCGCTCATTGTCGCCGGTGAGCATGACAGTCCTCACCCCCTCCGACTGCAAGCGGCGCAGCCCATCGGCGGCGTCGGCACGCGGTTCGTCGCGGATGGCGAGGAGGCCCGCCACCTCTGTGCCCACCAACAGCACCGAGACGGTCTTGCCGGCATCGTTGAGGGCGCCGATCCGCTGACGCAGCGCCGCATCGAACGGCACCTGCTCTTCGGCCGCCTTGGGCGAGGCGAGGAACAGGGCTTCGCCGCCGACCCTGCCGGTAACGCCCTTGCCCGGCACGGCCTTGGCGCCGGCAACAGGCGGCACGAAGGCCTTGTCGGCCGAGGCACGGGCTAGCACCGCCAGCGCCAGCGGGTGGCTGGAGCCGGTTTCCAGCGCCGCCGCCAGCGACAGCACCTGCGCTTCCGAGCGGGCGATGCCGATGATGTCGGTGACCTGCGGCTTGCCTTCCGTCAGCGTACCGGTCTTGTCGAGTGCCACGGTGTCGACCGTGCGCAACTGCTCCAGCACCGCGCCGCCCTTCAGCAGCAGCCCGCGGCGAGCGCCGGCCGATAGACCCGCGGCGATCGCCGCCGGGGTTGAGATCACCAGGGCGCAGGGACAGCCGATCAGGAGGATGGCGAGGCCCTTGTAGATCCACTCATCCCAAGGCTGGCCGGCCAGCAGCGGCGGCAGGATAGCGACCAGTGCGCCCACCACCAGCACGCTCGGCGTATAGTATTTCGAGAACTTGTCGATGAACCGCTCGGTCGGCGCCTTGCTTTCCTGGGCTTCCTCGACCAGCCGGACGACCCGGGCAATGGTGTTGTCGGCTGCCGCTGCCGTTACCCGCACCCGCAGCACGGCGTCGGTGTTGATCGTGCCGGCGAACACCTCGTCGCCCGCACCCTTGGTCATGGGCACGCTCTCGCCAGTGACCGGGGCCTCGTTGATGGCGGAACTGCCCTCGACGATGACCCCGTCGGCGGCGATGCGGTCGCCGGGACGCACGAGGATGATGGTGCCGACGGCCAGTTGGGCGGCGGGCACCTCGGACGTTCCGCCATCCCGCTCGACCAGCGCCAGCTTGGGCACGAGGTCGGCAAGGCCGCGGATACTGGCGCGGGCACGGCCGGCAGCGACTCCCTCGAGCAGCTCGCCGACGAGGAACAGCAGCACCACGGTCGCCGCCTCCTCGGTGGCGCCGATGAACACTGCGCCGATCGCCGCGATGGTCATCAGCGTCTCGATCGAGAACGGCGTGCCGGTCATGCCGGCGACGATGGCCCGCCGCGCCACCGGGATCAGGCCGACCGCCATGGCGACGAAGAACGCCCAGTGGCCGATGGCGGGGAACAGCTGCCCGGCGAGGTAGGCCGCGAGCAATGCGCCAGCGGAGATGAAGGTCAGGATGGCCTTTCGCGTTTTCCACCAGGGGCCATCAAGGATCTTGGCGTGGCCGGGGTGATCGTGATCATCGCCGGAATGGTCGTGGTCGTGGCTGCGATCGAAGTGATCATGCTCGGCTTGGCTGTGGTGCTCCGTCGTGCGAGCAGTAGACCCGGTGGAGGCGGGTTTAGCAGGGGAGATCTGGTACCCCAGCGCCTTCACCTGCCGCTCGATGGCGCCCCGAGCGACCTCGCCCGAGCGCGTCACCGTCATCGTGCCATTGGGGAGTGACACGCCGACCTCGCCGACTCCCGGCAACCGGCCGACGGCGTTTTCGATCTTGGTCACGCAGGCAGCGCAATCCATGCCGCCAACGCGGAATCTCAGCTTCTCGGCGGCCTCGGACATGCGGCACTCCTTGGATTCTTCATCATGTCCGCCTACATCTAGGACCTCTAGCCACTAGAGGATCAAGAGGTGAATGCGATGAATCTGCCGATCGGCGAACTGTCACGACGGACCGGCGTCAAGGTTCCGACCATCCGGTTCTACGAGCAGATCGGGTTGCTATCGGCGCCGCCGCGCACCGAGGGCAACCAGCGCCGCTACGGCAAGCCGGAAGTGGAGCGGCTGAATTTCATCCGCCACTCGCGCGAGCTCGGCTTCGAGGTCGAGGATATTCGCGAGCTCTTGGAGATGGCTGCCTCGCCGCAGGCCTCATGCCACCAGGCTGACAGCATTGCCCGCAACCACCTGACCGAGATCGACCGCCGCATCGCCAGCCTCACGGCGCTGCGCGGCGAGCTGACACGCATGGTCGAGGAATGCGGGCATGGCCGGATCTGCGATTGCCGCATCATCGAGGTGTTGGCCGACCACGGCGAGTGCGTCACCGAACACACGCACTAGGGTGCCTCTCGATTGGACGGCACGGAAAGCCGGTGCTCGACAGTTGCCCCATCCACCCGCTGTCAGATGGGGTTGTCGCAGTGGTCCAAACCCGGTCGTACGGTGCTCTAGCGGCTGGATGGCGGGTATTTGCCGTTGGCGTAGCCGAGGAAGATGCCGGCGATAATGCCGAGCACCAGCCCGACGCCAATCAGCATGATTCCGGGGCCTACGGCGCCACCGATGGCTTCCGGGCTGGCGTTCGGACCGAATGCTGTCAGCAACGGCCCGAGAATGGCGCCGATAACACCGAGGCCCATAAGCATGATGGCGCCGAAGAGCAGTTTGCTCCCGACATTGATCGAGAACGGATCACCATGCTCTGCCATTTGCTACGCCCCCTCAAGCGCACAGTAACCGCCAACGATAGCGACGGTGTCAGCTTAACGCGGGGAGGTGATGCTGCAAGTAATACTGAGGTTTGGCGTTACCGGGCTTGCCAGTTGAGCAACGTGTTGCCCGATTGGCAGAAACTGACAGCCAGGCCGGCTTCACCCTGCCAGCTGTGCGTATCACCGTCGCGGCGCAGCGGATGACCGGCGCGGCGCAACTCGGCGACGATCATGCCGACTTGATTGTGCCAGTCGCGCGCGTCCGGCGCCGTTGCCAGCCGCGAGCGGATCGCCGCCTGCTGCTCGCTGAGGCGCTCTGCTCGCTCTGTCGCATCGAGGGTCTGCAGCGCCGCGCGGCTGATGGGATGGATATCGTCGACCGCGGGCCGGATGAACAGGTCGAGCGCGGCCATCACACCACCTCCGCCAAGTGAAAGTTGCGGGCCACGGTGAAGTCGCGGAGCCCGAAGGCCGGCAGCTTGCCGGGGACGATGGCGTCGGCGACGGCAGCGTGGTTCTCGATGTCGGTGGCGTCGACCACCACGCGCAGAAAGGGCTCGGCCATCCCCAGCCGCACCTTTTCCTGCAACTCGAACAGCAGCACCCGCACATTGCCGCGGCTGTCGCAGGCAATGCACTCGGTGCCCGGGTCGTGCGCATGCAACGGCGGATCGAGGTGCAGCACCGCCGTATCGCGACCGCCGAAGCGACCGAGCGCCGCCTTATCGGTGACCACGGTCACCGGCACCGACGTGGCGCGCCGGGCGAATGGGGCAGGGGAGGTCATGGCGAACTCCCCGTGCTTGGCTGCCCCTCACCCCGACCCTCTCTCCAGAGGGGCGAGGGGGCGCACTTTGCACCGGCCGTGCCCCAACGTCCCCTCTCCCCGCTGGGGAGAGGGGTAGAGTGAGGGGTAGCCAGGCGAACCGGACGGGTGGTCATGCCCCCTCCTTATCCGAGCTTGGGATGTAGTTGAGGATCGGCCCGAGCCAGCGCTCGACCTCGCGGATCGCCATGCCCTTGCGCTTGGCGTAGTCCTCAACCTGATCGCGCTCCACCTTGGCGACGCCGAAGTAGAAGCTCTCGGGGTGGCTGAGATAAATGCCCGACACCGACGAGCCCGGCCACATGGCGTAGCTCTCGGTCAGTTCGACGCCGATGCGCTGCCTGGCGTTGAGCAGGTGGAACAGCGTGGTCTTTTCGGTGTGGTCGGGCTGCGCCGGATAACCGGGGGCAGGGCGAATGCCCTGGTAGGGCTCGCCGATCATCTCGTTGGGCGCAAAGGTCTCCGCGGCACCGTACCCCCAGAACTCCTTGCGCACCCGCTCGTGCATCAGTTCGGCGAAGGCCTCGGCGAAGCGGTCGGCCAGGGCCTTGATCAGGATCGACGAATAGTCGTCGTTCCGCCGCTCGAAGCGCTCGGAGATCACGTTTTCCTCGAGCCCGGCGGTGACGACGAAGCCGCCCAGATAGTCCGGGATGCCCTCGGGCGCGACGAAATCGGCCAAAGCCATGTGCGGTTTACCGCCGGTCTTCGAAAGCTGCTGGCGCAGGGTGAAGAACGTCGCCAGCTGATCCTTGCGGTCCGCATCGGTATAGAGCCGGATATCGTCGCCGACCTGGTTGGCGTGCCAGAAGCCGATCACCGCCTTGGGGCGGAACCAGTTCTTCTGGATCACTTCCTTCAGCATCTTCTGCGCGTCGTCCCAGAGTTGCCGAGCGGCGGGGCCCTGGTCCTTGTCCTCGAGCACCGCCGGGAAGCGGCCCTTCAGCTCCCAGGCCTGGAAGAACGGCGTCCAGTCGATGTACCTGGCGATCTCTGCCAGGTCATAGTTCTCGAACACCCGCGTGCCGAGGAAGCTCGGCTTGGGCGGCACGTAGCCATCCCATTTCGGCTGGAAGCGGTTGGCGCGGGCAGTGGCCAGCGAGGTGCGCTGCTTTTCGGCTTCGCTCTGCCGGTGCTTTTCGGCCAGCCGCTCGTACTCGGCCTTCACATCCTGGACATAAGCCGGGCGCTGCTCGTCGCTCAGCAGCGACGACACCACGCCAACGGCGCGGCTCGCGTCGTGGACGTGGACGGTCGGCCCGCCATGATATTGCGGATGGATCTTCACCGCCGTGTGGACGCGGCTGGTCGTGGCGCCGCCGATCAGCAGCGGCACGTGAAAACCCTCGCGCTCCATTTCGGAGGCGACATGCACCATCTCGTCGAGCGATGGCGTGATCAGGCCGCTCAGCCCGATGACGTCGACCTTCTCGGCCTTCGCTACTTCGAGAATCTTCGCCGTCGGCACCATGACGCCGAGATCGATGATCTCGTAGTTGTTGCAGCTCAAAACCACGCCGACGATGTTCTTGCCGATGTCGTGCACATCGCCCTTCACCGTCGCCATCAACACCTTGCCGGCGCTGCGGCGGCCGGTGGCGTTGCCGTCGGCGTTCTTCTCCGCCTCCATGAAGGGGAGAAGGTGCGCCACGGCCTGCTTCATGACGCGGGCGGATTTCACCACCTGCGGCAGGAACATCTTGCCGGAGCCGAACAGGTCGCCGACGACACTCATCCCGGCCATCAGCGGGCCTTCGATGACGTGCAGCGGGCGCTCGGCGCCGAGCCGGGCCTCCTCGGTGTCTTCGTCGATGAACTCGGTGATGCCGTTGACGAGGGCATGCGAGATACGCTCCGCCACGGGCTTGGTCCGCCAGGTCAGGTCCTTGGCCTTCTGCTCGCCGCCGGCCTGGCCCTTGAAGCGCTCGGCGATCTCCAGCAGCCGCTCGGTCGAATCCGCCCGGCGGTTGAAGATCACATCCTCGCAGGCCTCGCGCAGCGTCGGCTCCAGCGTGTCGTACACCGCTAGCTGGCCGGCATTGACGATGCCCATGTCCATGCCCGCCTGGATGGCGTGGTAAAGGAACACCGAGTGCATCGCCTCACGCACCGGCTCATTGCCCCGGAAGGAGAAGCTGAGGTTGCTGACGCCACCGGAAATGTGAGCGTAGGGAAGGGTTTGCCGGATGGTCCTCGTGGCTTCGATGAAGGCGATGCCATAACCGACATGCTCTTCGATGCCGGTGGCAATGGCAAAGATATTGGGGTCGAAGACGATATCCTCGGGCGGAAAGCCCACTTCCTCGGTGAGGAGCTTATAGGCCTTCGAGCAGATCTCGACCTTGCGCTCGTAGCTGTCGGCCTGACCCTGCTCATCGAAGGCCATCACCACCACGGCAGCGCCATATGAACGTACCAGGCGGGCGGCCTCGAGGAACTTGTCGACGCCTTCCTTCATCGAGATGGAATTGACCAGGGCCTTGCCCTGCACGCATTTGAGCCCCGCTTCGATCACCTCGAACTTCGAGCTGTCGATCATCAACGGCACGCGGGCGATATCGGGTTCCGCGGCGAGCAGGTTGAGGAACTCGACCATCACCTTCTGGCTGTCGAGCAGGCCCTCGTCGACGTTGATGTCGATGACCTGCGCGCCGTTCTGCACCTGGTCGCGCGCCACTTCGAGCGCCGCGGTGTAGTCGCCGGCAGTAATGAGCTTCCGGAACCTGGCTGAGCCCGTGACATTGGTGCGCTCGCCGATATTGACGAAGGGGATGTCCTCGGTGAGCGTGAACGGCTCGAGGCCGCTCAGCCTGAGGAACGTCGGCACCTCGGGGATCTTGCGCGGCTTGTACTTTCCGACCGCTTCCTTGATCGCCCGGATATGGTCCGGGGTCGAGCCACAGCAGCCGCCGACGATGTTGAGGAAGCCGTCGCGGGCAAAGCCCTCGAGCTGCCGCGCCATGAACTCCGGCGTCTCGTCATAGCCGCCGAACTCATTGGGCAGGCCGGCATTGGGGTAGGCGCAGATCAGGGTGTCGGCGACATCGGAGAGCTCGTTGATATGGGCGCGCATCGCATTGGCGCCGAGTGCGCAATTGAGCCCGATGGTGAAGGGCTTGGCGTGCCGCACCGAGTACCAGAACGCCGTCGGGGTCTGGCCGCTCAGGGTCCGGCCGGAAAGGTCGGTGATGGTGCCTGAGATCATCACCGGCAGCTCGTTACCACGCTCCTCGAAGATGCGCTGCGCCGCGAAGATGCCAGCCTTGGTGTTGAGCGTATCGGTGATGGTCTCGAACAGCAGGAGGTCGGCGCCACCGTCGATCAGCCCGTTGATCTGTTCGGCGTAGCCCGTGACGATCTCGTCGAAGGTGATGGCCCGGTGTCCCGGAGAATTGACGTCGGTCGACATCGAGGCGGTCTTGTTCAGCGGACCCAGCGCCCCCGCAACGAACCGACGCTTGCCGTCGATATCGAAAGCCTGCTGCGCCGCCTCACGCGCCAGCCGGGCGCCCTCGACGTTCAGTTCATAGGCGAGCGCCTGCATGCCGTAATCGGCCATGACGATGTCGGTGGACGAGAAGGTGTTGGTCTCCACCATGTCGGCGCCGGCGAGGTAGTACTGCAGGTGGATGGCCCGGATGGCGTCGGGCTGGGTCAGGTTGAGCAGGTCGTTATTGCCCCGCACGTCCTTGTGCCAATCCTTGAAGCGCTCGCCGCGATAGGCGGCCTCGTCAAGCTTCAGCTGCTGAATCATGGTGCCCATGGCGCCATCGAGGATCAGGATGCGTTCGGAGGCCGCCTGGGTAAGCGCTGCCCGCACCTCCTCGCCCCTGGGCAAGGAATTTCTATCGATCTCAATGTGTTGAGCTTCAGTCATCGCTCGACTTTCCAACGTCTGTCACGCCAAAATGCGTTCACCGCCGGCAGGGTGGCACGGCGGGATATAAAGATATCTTTATATGACTGCCGACCGCCCGGCAAGCAAGCCCGTTCCCGTTCCCGCGCCGCGAGGACGAAAACGTTCCTCCGATCAGGACTTTCACTTCCATGACAAAGCCGATCCTCCTCGTGCCCGGCCTCAACTGCACCGCCGAGATTTATGCGCATCAGGTGCCGGCGCTGTGGCAGTTCGGGCCGGTGACGATTGCCAACCACACGCAGGGCAGTTCGATGCAGGAAATCGCCGCCTCGATCCTCAGCGACGCGCCGCCGCAGTTCGCATTGGTCGGGTTCTCGATGGGCGGCTACCTGGCGTTCGAGATGCTTCGGCAGGCTCGGGGCAGGGTGCTAAAGCTGGCGCTGCTCGACACTTCGGCGCGTCCGGATACCCCGGAGGCGATTGAGAAGCGGCGAACGGCCATCGCCTTGACCGAGCAGGGTAAGTTCAATCTGGCTGTAGCGCAGTCGTTCCCCAATGCAGTCCATCCCGACCATGTCGGCAATGCCGACCTCAAGGCGCTGCACGTCCGCATGGCCACAGCGAATGGCGGCGAAACCTATATCCGCCAGCAGACCGCGATCATGAGCCGTCGGGACTCGCGGCCTGAGCTTGGCGCCATCGACGTGCCGACACTGGTGGTGGTTGGCGACAAGGATGCCATCACCGTGCCGGAGGCGGCGCGCGAGATGGCTGCCGGCATTGCCGATGCGAGGCTGGTTGTGGTGCCGCGGGCAGGGCACATGGCACTGGTCGAGCAACACACAACGGTGACGACCGCGATGGTGGAGTGGTTGAACCGCTAGAGCCGCCAGGGGGGGGGCACAGCGGCGTCCAGGGCGATTTCCCTAGCATTTGAAGCAAATTAACCCGGCCGCAACCACGTTGCGTTTCCTTGAGATCATCACCGCACGCCTTTGAGTATGATGCGGAATCTCTTTTGGGTTGATCTGGTTTTGGCAGTGTTTTCTCGCGACCTTCGCGCGGCCGCCCGGCTGCTTGTTCTTGCTGCGCTCGTGGCGCCGGTCCTGGCTGCCTGCGGCAGTGGCGGGGGAGGGGTGCCGCATATCAAGCGCGCCGCCTTCAGCTCAAAGGAGTTCGGCGTCGCCGTCAGCCCGCGCGTTACCAATGCCAAGAACCCGCCCAAGGGTGGCGGCCGCTACATGGTCGGCAAGCCCTATACGGTGCGCGGCGAACTCTATGAGCCGATCGAAAACCCTGTCGGCTATGTCGCCTCGGGCAATGCCTCCTGGTACGGCAACGACTTCCATGGTCGTCGTACCGCCAATGGCGAGATCTTCTCGGCCAATGCCATCTCCTGCGCCAGCCCGGTGCTGCCGTTGCCGAGCTATGTCCGCGTCACCAATCTCGACAATGGCCGCTCCATCGTCTGTCGCGTCAACGACCGCGGGCCGTACCTGCATGGCCGGGTGATGGACATGAGCTACCGCACCGCCGAAATCCTCGGCTATGCCAACCATGGCGTCGGCAACATCCAGGTAGAGTATGTCGGCCCGGCGCCGCTCAATGGCGACGATACCCGCATGCTGCTCGCCAGCCTCGATCGGCCGACGCGCATGGAGCAGGGCACGACCCGCCTCGCCATGAACGACAACCAGGAACGCCCGAACCTTATCGGCGGCATCATCGACATGTTCGGCTATGCCGAGACCAACGAGGCCGTTACCGGCGCCCATGCCGCGGTCAACGCCATGGCAACACGCTCGGGCTCGCTCGAGGGTTGGGTCGCGAGCGTCGACGAGGACAAGCGCGCCATCAAGCTCGAACTCGGCGTGTTCACCGATACCGTGCATGCCGAAGATGTGGCGCTGCAGTTCGCCATGCTCGGCGCGGTCGACGAGGATGCGGTTCGCATTCCCGGCGCCGCTGCCACACGACTGACACTCACCCATCTTAAGCCCGGTGTGGCGCGGGATGATGTAATGTCGCTCGCCAGGCAACTTGGACTCAAGGACCTGGTGCTCTATTAGTTTGAGAGCGGTCGAAAAGTGACCGCGATCGGGGTTGAGATTGCGGAACTTCAGCTTGAAACTGCTGGTCGCTTTGTTCGCCGTCGTTTCGGCAGCAGCCGCGCACGCGCAGGATTTCGACACCAAGGCGCCGTTTGCCGTGCTGATGGACTACGAGTCCGGCACGATCCTGTTCAACAAGGCGGCTGACGAGCAGCTCGAACCCGCCAGCATGGCCAAGCTGATGACGCTGGCCGTGGTGTTCGACCAGTTGCAGACGAACAAGCTCCAGCCGACCGACGAGTTCTTCATTTCCGAGCATGCCTGGCGCGATGGCGGCGCGTCCTCGGGCGGCTCGACCATGTTTGCCGAGCTCAACTCGAAGATCCCGGTGATGGATCTGGTTCGCTCGGTGATCATCCAATCCGGCAATGACGCGGCCATCGCACTGGCCGAGGGCATTGCCGGGAGCGAGCTCAGCTTTGCCCAGATGATGAACCAGTTGGGCAAGGAGATCGGACTCACCGGCTCGAACTTCGTCAACGCCACCGGCCTGCCTGACCCGGCGCAGTTCTCGACGGCGCGTGACCTTGCGACAATTGCCCGATTCATCATCGCGCAGTTCCCCGAGTACTACCCGATATTCTCCGAGAAGGAGTTCACCTGGAACAAGATCCGGCAGATGAACCGCAACTCGCTGCTCGAGATCGGCATCGGCGTCGATGGCCTGAAGACCGGACACACCGAGGCCGCAGGCTATGGCGAGGTGGTCTCGACCGCCGCCACCGGTCGCCGTCTGATCGCGGTGCTGCACGGGCTCAAATCGATGACCGAGCGCACCGAAGAGGCACGCAAGCTCGTCACCTGGGGCACGCGCGGGTTCGAACTGATCCCGGTGTTTCCTGAGGGGTCCGCAGTCTCCTATGCCGATGTTTATGGCGGTAGCAGCGGGCAGGTGTCGCTGGTGGGCAAGGGCAGCATTGATCTGTTCCTGCCCAAGGGGGCGCAGAACTGCCCGCAAGCCACCGTGACCTACAAGGCGCCGATCCGCCCGCCTGTGCAGAAGGGCGATCAACTGGCCCAGCTCAATGTCATGTGCAACGGCGCCGTGGTACAGGTCACCCCGCTTTATGCGGGCGAGGATGTCGCCGACGGCGATATCGTCCGCAAGGCGACCGATGCGCTGAAGGAACTGGCGCTCGGCTGGCTCTAGCTCAGGACTGGATGCAGATGCTCGATGTGCCGGCGAAGCCCGCCGCCCGATTCATCACCTTTGAGGGCGGCGAAGGCGTCGGCAAGTCGACGCAGGTCAAGCGCCTGCTGGTCCGGCTGAACCGCATGGACATCGAAGCGGTCCGCACCCGCGAGCCCGGCGGTACGCCCAAGGCCGAAGCGGTACGCGCCTTCATCCTGCAGGGGCGTTCAGAAAGCTGGGGGGCCGGCGCCGAAGCGGTGCTGTTCGCCGCGGCGCGCTACGATCATGTCAGCTCGCTCATCGCCCCCAGCCTCAGCAGCGGCAAATGGGTGATTTCCGACCGCTTCCACGACTCGACCCGCGCTTATCAGGGGCTGACGGGCGGCGTCGACGACAAGCTGATCCGCGGCCTCGAGACGCTGGCGCTCGACGGGCACCAACCCGACATCACGTTCATCCTCGACATGGATCCGGCCGTCGCCTTCGCCCGGGTCAACAACCGCGAGATCGAGAAGGCGTTGGCCGAGACCGGCGATCGCTTCGAGAAGGAAGATCTCGAGTGGCACCGCCGGCTGCGCGAGGCCTTCCTCGCCATCGGCAAAGCCAACCCGGAACGCTGCGTGGTGTTGCCCGCCGGCCAATCGGAAGATGCGCTGGAGCTGGAGATCTGGGATACGCTCTGCCGGCGCTTCCCCGAGCTCGAGGCAAAGGCCGACTGAATTGGACTATCCCGAACGCGAACCCGACCAGCTCGAAGGCGTGCCGCTGCCCGAGTACCAGACCGGCGTTTCCGGGCACGACGCGGCGCGCGCCACGCTGCTCGAGCGGCTCGATGCCGGCCGGCTGCCCGGCGGCATCCTGATCCACGGGCCGCGCGGCATCGGCAAAGCAACGCTGGCCTTCGACCTGGCGCGCCGTATCTTCGAGAAGACGGGCGATGAATCGCCGGTTCATATCGCCGCCCAGGTTGCAGCCGGCGCCTATCCGAACCTGTTCGTGATGCGAAAATCGGCCCGCGACACCGGCAAGGGCTATTACACCGCCATCCGCGTCGAGGAGGTCCGCCGCTTCATCGAGGAGATGCGGATGACGCGCGGCCGCGCCGGGCATCGCATCGCCATCGTCGATCCGATCGACGATTGCAACGCCTCGTCGGCCAATGCGCTCTTGAAGATCCTCGAGGAGCCGCCGGCCGACACGACGTTCCTCCTCGTCTCGCACCGTCCGGGTTCGCTCCTCCCCACCATCAAGTCGCGCTGCTTCCAGGTGGCGCTGCGGCCAATCGCCGATAGCGACGTGCGCACCGTGCTCGACCAGGTCGGCGGGCAGCCTATCGCCATCGAACGCGCGGTGTCGCTTGCCGGGGGGCGGCCGCGCCGCGGCTTCGAGGCCATGCTGCTGAGGGAGGGGGGCGCCCTGCAGTTGCTGCAGGCCTGGCTTGGCGACCCCGTCGGAGCGCCTTCAGCCGCCCGCATCGCGCTCGCCGATGCACTTGCCGCGGATCGAGACTCGGCCGAACTGCGCTTTGCCCGTGACATCCTCAACGACTGGCTGGCCGATGCGGCCAAGGCGGCGGCCGCCGCCGGCGACCGGGTTCGTCTTGCCTCTGCCAACGAGCTATGGGAGAAGGCGCGAGCCTCCCTCGCCGATGCCGACGAATACAACCTCGACATGCGGCAGACCCTGGTCGCGCTTTTCGATGCGATCCGGAAACACCAGCTCCTGAGCGTCCAGCCGACACCATGACCGACACGTTCTACGTCACTACCGCCATCGCTTATCCCAACGGCGCGCCGCATATCGGGCACGCCTACGAGATGATCGCGACCGACGCCATCGCCCGCTGGGCGCGGCTTCAAGGCAAGGAAACCTATTTCCTCACCGGCACCGACGAGCACGGCATCAAGATGGTGCAGACCGCGGCTGCCGAAGGCATTACCGCGCGGGAACTCGCCGACCGCAACGCCGCGCGCTTCAAGGAGCTGGCGGGGCGCCTCGACGTTTCCAATGACGATTTCATCCGCACCACCGAGCCGCGCCATTACGAGTCGAGCCAGGAAATCTGGCGCAGGATGGCTGCCAGCAACAATGGCGACATCTACCAGTCGACCTACAAGGGTTGGTATTCGGTCCGCGACGAAGCCTATTTCGACGAGGACGAACTCAGCGACGGCGAAGGCGGCAAGAAGTTCGCTCCGACCGGCGCCGAAGTGAAATGGGTCGAAGAGGACAGCTACTTCTTCCGGCTCTCGGCCTATCAGGATCGGCTGCTGAAGCTCTACGAGGAGCGGCCGGATTTCATCGCTCCCGAGGAGCGGCGCAACGAGATCATCTCGTTCGTCAAAGCCGGGCTGCGCGACGTTTCGATCAGCCGCACCACCTTCGACTGGGGCATCCCGGTGCCGGGCGCCGTCGGACACGTGATGTATGTGTGGGTCGACGCGCTCACCAACTACATCACCGGCGTCGGCTTTCCCGACGCTGCTTCCGACCAGTTCAGGAAGTTCTGGCCGGCGAACCTGCACGTCATCGGCAAGGACATCATCCGGTTCCACACCGTCTACTGGCCGGCCTTCCTGATGAGCGCCGGCATCGAGGTGCCGCACCGCGTCTTCGCGCATGGCTTTCTGACCTCGGAAGGCAAGAAGATGTCGAAGTCGGTCGGCAACATCGTCGATCCGCACGAGCAGCTCGACCTTTACGGTACCGATCCGGTGCGCTGGTACTGCCTGCGTGAAGTCAGCTTCGGCCAGGACGGCGACTGGGGCCGCGAGAAGTTCATCAACCGCAACAACTCCGACCTCGCCAACAACTTCGGCAATCTGGCGCAGCGCTCGCTGTCGATGATCCAGAAGAACTTTGGCGGGGCGCTGCCTGAGGCCGAGCCGACCGAGGCCGAGCATGCCATCGTCGCCACGGCCATCGCGGCCATCGGCAAGATGGACCTCGCCATGAAGACCCAGCAGATCCATGAAGCCGCCGGCGAACTGACAACGCTGCTCAACGCCGCCAACCTCTACTTCGCCGACCAGGCGCCATGGGGGCTGAAGGCCGACTTGCCGCGCATGGGCACGATCCTCGTGACGACGGCCGATATCGTCCGTCGTGCCGCCATCGCGGCGCAGGCGTTCGTTCCGGGTTCTGCAGCGAAGTTTCTCGATGCCCTGGCGGTGCCGGCCGACCAGCGTCTGCTCAGCCATGCGCTCAGCGCGTCCAGCGTTCCCGCCGGCACCGTCTTGCCGCCGCCCGAACCGGTATTCAAGAAGTTCGAGCACCCAAAGACGGCATAGGCCATGTTGATCGACTCGCACTGCCACCTCGATTTTCCGGAGCTCGCCGCCGATCGCGCCGGCGTCCTGGCGCGCGCCAAAGCGGCGGGGATCGATGGCATGGTCACCATCTCGACGCGGGTGAAGCGCTTCGACGAGATCAAGGCCATCGCCGAGGCGCATGTCGAGGTCTGGTGTTCGGTCGGCACCCATCCGCATCACGCCGATGAAGAACTCGACATCTTCACCGAGGACCTGGTGCGGCTCAGCGCCCACCCCAAATGCGTCGCCATCGGGGAAGCCGGGCTCGACTACTTCTACGACAATGCGCCCAAGGAGGCGCAGGAGACGGGCCTGCGCCGACACATCGCCGCATCGCGCCTTACCGGCCTGCCGCTGGTCATCCACTCGCGGTCGGCCGACGTCCACATGGCGGCGGTGCTGACTGACGAGGCGGGGCAGGGGGCCTTCCCCTTCGTGCTCCACTGCTTCACCGGCGGCACCGAACTCGCCCGTCGGGCGCTGGAGCTTGGCGGTTACATCTCGTTCTCGGGCATCATCACGTTCAAGAATGCCGAGGAGATCCGCGAGGTGACGAAGTTCGTTCCAGCTGACCGCTACCTGGTTGAAACCGATGCGCCGTATCTGGCGCCGGTACCGCATCGTGGCGGCACCAACGAACCCAGTTACGTCGCCCACACCGCGGCCAAAGTGGCGGAGGTTCGGGGTGTCAGCATCGAGCAGCTCGGCACCGAAACCACCGACAATTTTTTCCGTTTATTCTCAAAGGCTAAGGCGTAATGCCTGAAGCACAGCGTATCGTTGCGACGATCATGGGCTGCGGCTCATCCGGCGGCGTGCCGCGCATCGGCGGCCATTGGGGCGTGTGCGATCCCGACAATCCCAAGAACCGCCGCAGCCGCTGTTCGTTGCTGATCGAGGGCTACAGCGCCGGGTCGGACGAGCCGACGCGGATCATCGTCGATACTGGGTGCGACCTGCGTGAGCAGCTGCTGCGCGCCGAGGTCGATCGGGTCGAGGCCGTGCTCTATACGCACGAGCACGCCGACCATACTCACGGCATCGACGATCTTCGCGTGCTGGCGCTGAATAATCGCAGGCGCGTCGACGTCTATTTCAGCGCCGAAGCCGCCAACCGGATCGTGCCGAGCTTTGCCTACTGCTTCACCGCGCCGCCGGGCTCGGGCTATCCGCCAATCCTCAACCAGCACCTGATCGAAGCCGGTACGCCACTGACGGTGGACGGGCCGGGCGGCTCGATCACCGTGCTGCCATTCCGCCAGGACCACGGTGACATCTTTTCGCTGGGGTTCCGGGTGCGCAACTTTGCCTATTCGTGTGACCTGAGCGGTATTCCCGAGACATCGCGTGAGACGGTCAGCGGGCTCGATACCTGGGTCCTCGACGCTTTGCGACCGGCACCGCATCCGAGCCACCTGAGCCTGTCGGAAGCGCTCGAGTTGGTCGAGGAGCTAAAGCCGCGACACGCCGTGCTGACCAACCTCCATATCGACCTCGACTATGTCCAGACCGACGCCATGACGCCCGACCACGTGCGGCCGGCCTTCGACGGCCTGCAGATCGACATCACCGCCGGCGAGATCATCAGCCCTCGCTGATCCCCACGCGAAACCACGGAGCCATGCCGCCCATGATTGAAGTCATCGACACCGGCATTGCACCGTCGAGCGGTCCGATCAACGACTGCGTCCGCGCCGGCAAGCACGTCTGGCTGGTGGTGCTGGCCGAGGATCCGAAGACCGGCAAGATCACCGAGGGTGACATCGAGGTGCAGACGCGCCAGGCGCTATCGAACCTCAAGCAGGCGATCAACGCCGCCGGCGGCGAGCTCACCAACATCGTCCAGGTGCAGATCTTCCTGATCGACAGCGCCGACGCACCGGGCATGAACCGTGTCTATGCCGAGTTCTTCAACACCAAACCGTACCCGATCCGCGCCACGGTGGTGGTCAAGGAACTGCTGGCCAAGGGGCTCAGGATCGAGATCACGGCCACGGCGGTGCTGGGGTAGGGCGGTGAGGCTGACGCCCATCGAATGGGTTCGCAATTCTCACGAGGAGTTCTGCGGGTGAGTATCTACGAAGACCTTGGCATCAAGCCGATCATCAACGCGTCGGCAACACTCACCAAGCTTGGTGGGTCGCGCATGCCCAGGGAAGTGCTCGAGGCAATGCATGCTGCGGCTGGGTCGTTTATCGATCTGCCACTCCTTCAAACGAGGGTCGGGGACCGAATTGCCGAGCTCACCCAGAATGATGCCGCGTTCGTTTCCTCAGGTGCGGCAGCTGGGATCGTACTCGCGGTCGCAACGTTTATGGCAGCGCCGAACGAACCCGATCCGATGGCGTATCCAATGCTCAAGGGCATCACCAGGAACGAAGCCATCGTTTTCACTTCACAGCGCAACGGCTACGACTTCGCGATTGGGCAGACCGGCGCCTCCATCGTTGAGTGCGACGACACCCTGGACTCGTTCGAGGCGGCCATAACCGGGCGTACGGCGTGCCTGGTCTGGTTTGCTGGTGCGCTGGCGGCAAAATCGCCGCCGATCGAGGATGTCATCGCGATCGCCAGGAAGCACCACGTTCCGGTTCTGGTTGACGCCGCGGCTCAAATTCCACCGGTTTCGAATCTCTGGCACTACACAAAGGTCCTTGGCTGCGACGGTGTTGTCTTCAGCGGCGGCAAAGGTATCCGTGGGCCCCAGGCTGCCGGCCTGGTGCTCGGGAGCAGGGGACTGATTGCCGGTTGCCGCCGACTGTCGTCGCCAACGCAGGGCATCGGTCGACCCATGAAAGTCGGCAAGGAAGAACTCGCCGGAATGCTCGCCGCCGTTCAGTACACGCTGAATCAGGACGAGGACGTGCTTCTCCAGGCTTACGAGTCGATCGTCCAGAACTGGATCGATGCCCTCGCGGGGATTGCGGGAGTGACGACGGAACGCGGCTTCCCAAGCGAGGCTGGTCAACCTCACGCGCGCACGTTGGTTCGTCTGGATGCCGGGTTCAGGAAGACGCGCGACCAGGTCGTTGACGAACTCAAGAACGGCGATGTCTGGATTGAGGTGGCTGCTCCAGCCGATGAACCCAACACCATAGCGCTGAATCCGCAGACGCTGACGATTGACGAGGCCGATGTCGTTGCTGCTCGATTGCGACAGGTTCTGGCAAGCTGATCACGTTTCGAGGAAATTATCGATGGCATTCAAGGTCCGCAAACGCGGCAAACTCACCTATTACTATGAAGGCGATCGACCTGTTCTCTCGGCGCTGGTCACCGAGGAACAGGCGGATGGCGACCTCAAGATTCATTTCGCTGGTCTGACGGGTGGCTACTCCGCAAAGGGCGTGTTGGGACTGAGCGAACTGGTGTCGATGGATCCCCACCAGGAAGTCGCACTGGTCTTCAGGTGCTGGGAGAAGTGGGTGGTCGAGGCGGGAATCTGCTCGTCTTTGCGGGATATCGATTTCATCGAGATGCACGCATTCGGTGCCCAACCGAAGACGCCGAACATCCTCGCCGACCCCGCCGGATATGCCGCTGAGCAGGATCGCCTTCGGAAAGCCTATGCCGAGGCGTACTCATCCTTCTTCGCCGATAACCTTCCCGAAAATGGCGTTCCATGCCGCTTCACCGTCCATCTGATCGATTTCCCGGACAAGGCGGCCTCGTACGAGTTCTATTCGACCGCGCTTCTCCAACGCGCATTGCAGAAGGATTAGTCGTGCTGGGCAACCAGCACGCCTGCTTGTGGCGCGGAGACGAGGTTCAGGAGGTAACGGATACCGTGGAACTGTAGGCGGCCGCTGTCCAGTACCGTCTGAGGGGGGATCGAGCATCCGGCGCCTGATGGGCCGTGCGAGCGGATACGGCAAGAGGTAACGACCTCGCAGCCGTGCGCACTTGATTGGCGGACGACAGTTGTCATATTGAGAGATGACAACTGTCCAAGGACGTGACCATGAGCACAGCGATTGCCACAAAGAGCGAGGAGAGCGGAAACCTGGTTCGAGTCGTCGACCTGCTCGGCGGCCCAACGGTGCTGCGGCAGACGATCTCTTCGGCGATCGATGCCCACGAGATGCTCATCTCCGGCATGCCGGGGCCAGCCCTGGCGCACCTGATCATTCGCCTGGGTGATGTCGGCAAAACCATCTATTTCGAGCGTGCGATCGGCCTGAGCCACCGCACGGTCCAGCGTCGGAAGGAAGATCCCGAGCGCCTCCTCACCCCAGAACAGAGCGGCCGCGCCTGGAAGTTCGCCGAGGTTTTCGCCAAGGCGGCCGAGGTCTTTGGTACTGAAGACGAGGCCCGCCGGTGGCTTGAAGAGCCCGCAATGGCCCTCGATCAGCGCCGGCCGATCGACTTGCTGGCCTCGCCGGCCGGTACCGAGCTCGTCGAGAACCTGCTGCTGCAGCTCGAGTATGGCGTCTACGTATGAACGTGCTTCCTGGCGCCCTAGGCGGCACCGAACTCGTCGTCTGGCGGCTCGACCAGAAGAAGCACGCGTCGAGTTGGGACTCGGGTGAGGGCGCCTTCCTGGGCGGCGGACGGTGGAACCACAAAGGCGTCCGTGCCGTCTACTGCGCGATCGACCCTTCGACAGCCATCCTCGAGGTCGCGGCACACAAGGGCTTCAAGACACTCGACACCGTGCCCCACGTCCTGACTTCGGCGATCGTCACCGATCTGACGGACATCCATATCGTGCGAGCCGAGGATCTGCCGAACCCGAACTGGCTTGTCCCGGGACTGCCGAGTGCCGGCCAGCAGCTATATGGCGCTGACCTTCTAGCCCGCCATCCGTTGATCATGGTGCCCAGCGTTGTGTCCCGGCACAGCTGGAACCTGGTCTTCACCGTGCCGGCAGCCGGCGGGCGCTATGCCCAACGCAGCCAGGAAGACTTCGCGCTCGATCCGCGGCTGCATCCACCGGCTTAATCGCGAGCGCCAGCCTGAACGTCCGAAGCTTGCCCGTTGTCTCGCTCGGTTACGTCCAATGGGGCGTGGTGTGCAGGCACTGGGTCGACTAGGTTCGCAACGGAACTTGATGCGACTCGAACTCCGGACCTGGCGTTGACCGGAACTGCGGTCCAGGGGAGGTCACGTTGACCTTAACTGTGGGACCGAGCTTCGCTGGCGTTGACCTGAATGTACCTAAAAGGACTTCAATTTGAGTATGTCGCAGCCGTGCTGGATAACCTAGCCGCCGTGGATACACGCGATAGTTCCATAATATATCTTATGCGAATGGAGGAATAGCCGATATGCCGACCGAAGCCGACCTCACCCAGCAGCTTATCGAGGCCCAACGTGCCGGCCGGCACGATGTCGACGCTGTCCCCTATGCGGCGCTCGATCGTGCTGCGGCCCTCCGCATTCAGTCGGCGACGATGAGCGCACTCGGCGAAGCGCCGGCGCTGCTGAAGACGCTGGTCACGCCGGATGGCCTCGGCACTTGCGCACCGATCTATCGCTCGCGCGTCGGCAACAGCGGCGCGTTCGAGTTGTCGTCACCGACGATCACCGGGCTTGAGGTCGAAGTCGGCCTGGTACTGACCAGCGACCTCAGCACCGATGCCGCCAATCGCGACGAGCTCGATATCATCGAGGCGATCAGCCATTACTTCGTTGGCGTTGAGGTTTGCGGTACGCGCTACGCCGATCGCTCGCTTGCCGGCGTCTATGGCGGGATTGCGGACAACGCCTCGGCCTATGGCTACGTCATCGATCCCAGTCATCGCGACGCCGGGGCCGAGATCGGCAACTACGACGTGCACCTGGAGTTCGCCGGACAGCAGATCTGGTCTGCCCCGGCCAAGCACTCGTTCGGCACTGTGCTCAACTCGTTCATTGCCTACGCCAAGAACCAGAACCCGGCCTTCCCGCTTAAGGCCGGAACGGTCGTCACCACGGGCTCGCTCTGCGGGCTCGTGCCGATCAGCGGCACCGGCCACGTCGTCGGTCGCTTCGGCAACCACGCCGTCAGCTTCGACATCACCTGAGATCCGCCATGCAGCCCTCCCGCGACATTTCCCGCCTGATCGAGATCATGGCCGCCCTCCGTAACCCGGACGGTGGCTGTCCGTGGGACCTGGAGCAGGATTTCGCCAGCATCCGCCATTACACTATCGAGGAAGCCTACGAGGTCGCCGACGCCATCGAGCGCGAGGATTATGCCGACCTCCGCGAAGAGCTGGGCGACCTGCTGCTGCAGCCCGTCTATCACGCCCAGATGGCCTCGGAGCAAGGCCTGTTCGATATCGGCGACGTGGTTTTTGCTATTACTGAAAAACTGATACGCCGACATCCTCATGTCTTCGGCGAGGAAGCAGCGCGCAACGCTGGCGGCGCCAAGGCCAAGTGGGATGAGGTGAAGGCCGACGAGCGGGCGAAAAAGGCCGAGCGCAAGCAGGTCGCTTCCTCCATCCTCGATGATGTACCGCACGCCCTGCCCGCCCTGGCCCGTGCAGAAAAGCTCAGCCGCCGCGCTGCCTCGGTGCAGTTCGACTGGCCCGATTGGCGGCAGACGCTGGCGAAGGTTCGTGAGGAGCTCGACGAAGTTGCGGCCGCCGCCGAGGCCGGCAACACCGCCGAGATCCACGAGGAACTGGGCGACCTGCTGTTCGCGGCCGCCAACCTTGCCCGCAAGCTCGGGTTCGAGGGCGAATCCGCGCTCCGCGACGCGAACGTCAAGTTCGACCGCCGCTTCCGCTACGTCGAAAGCCGCGCCAGCGAAGACGCCGTGCCGCTGGCGGAAGCCGGCCTCGACCGGCTCGACGGCTACTGGAACGAGATCAGGGCCAAGGAGCGCGGGTAAGGGCTAGTTGGGACCCAATTGTCCACTTGCGCTGTGGTGAGTTGGGTCCCAGCTTTCGCTCACAAGCGCTAAGTTAGGATCGCGCCCCACCCACCGGGTCATTCCCTCGAAAGCGGGAACCTCTGTTTTCGTGCCTGCCGCGCGATCGCAAACGGAGTTCCCCGCTTTCGCGGGGATGACACCGAGTTTGGGGGACTTGCAGAGCCTCGGTTAACGCGCTGCGATCCACCCAAAGCTTAGCGCATATGCTTTCGCTGGGATGACAGCCGGTGGGTAGGTCCACGACTGAGCCCAACGAGCTTCGTCAGCCCAGCTCAAGCGTGCAACGGCAGAGCGTTTATCCGCGCTCAGGCCGCGTCTGAGCCTTCGATGCGGCCGGCGAAGCGTTCGGTGAAGGCGTTCTTGTGCCGGGCCTCGACCCGGACCTCGTAGACCTGGCCGTTCTCGTCCGGCTCGTCCTTGCCGATGATCTCGGCGTGGGCGTAGAGCCAGCCGACATCGGCGCCGGCGGTATGCGGCACCAGCACGCGGTAGGTCCGCCCCTGCCCGGCCAGCACCTTCTCGATGGTGTCGAGCAGCCTGTCCAGCCCCTCGCCTGTCTGCGCCGACACCGGCACGGATGCGGAAACCTTGCCGAGCGGCGACAGCGTCGCCAGCGCCGGATAAGTGCCATCGGCGTCACGCTCGAGGAGATCCACCTTGTTCCACACCTCGATGATCGGAGTGGTCTCGGCCGACATGCCGAGCTCTTCGAGCACCTTCAGCACGTCCTGTGCCTGCGCCGCATGATCAGGGTTGGCGACGTCGCGGACATGCAGGATCACGTGGGCTTCCAGCACCTCTTCGAGCGTGGCGCGGAAGGCGGCGATGAGGTCGGTCGGCAGGTCGGAGACGAAGCCCACGGTATCCGACAGCATCACCTCGCGGCCATGCGGCAGGCTGATCTTGCGCACCGTGGTATCGAGGGTGGCGAACAGCAGATCCCTGGCGAACACCCCTGCCCCGGTCAGAGCATTGAATATGCTGGATTTCCCGGCATTGGTGTAACCCACCAGCGCCACTACCTGGAACGGCACGGCGTCGCGCCGGCCCTTCTGCTGGCCGCGGGTCTGGCGCACCTTCTCGATGCGCTCTTCGAGCATCTTGATGCGGTCCTGCAGCTGGCGGCGATCGCTTTCCAGCTGGGTTTCGCCGGGGCCGCCCATGAAGCCGAAGCCGCCTGAACCGCGCTGGCGCTCAAGGTGGGTCCAGCTGCGGACCAGCCGGCTCTTCTGGTAGTTGAGATGGGCGAGCTCGACCTGCAGCACGCCCTCGCGGGTGGCGGCGCGTTCGCCGAAGATTTCGAGGATCAACCCGGTGCGGTCCAGCACCTTGGTGCCGGTTTCCTTCTCGAGGTTGCGCTGCTGGATCGGGTGCAAGGCGGTGTCGACGAGCAGCAGCTCGATCTCCTCCTCCTTTACCCGCTTCGCAATCTCTTCCACATGCCCGCCGCCGATGAAGGTCGCGGGCTTGATCTCGCGGACCTTGGCGATCTCGGAGAACACGATCTCAACCCGGATGGCGCTGGCCAGCCCTTCGAACTCGGCCTTGCGTGCCTCGATGCTGTGGGTGGCGGCGCGGCCGCGGACGTCGGGTATGACGAGGCCGACACGGGTCGGGGCGCTACGCTGGTCTATGAATGCCTGAGGGCCGCCCTTGCGGGCGGCCTCGTCGTCAAAGTCATCACTCAAGTTTTGTCTCAGTCCTCGCCGGTGTGCTCAGGATCGAACAGCTGGATCGGAGCGCCCGGCATGATGGTCGAGATGGCGTGTTTGTAGACCAGCTGCGACTGCGCATCGCGCCGCAGCAGCAGGCAGAAATTGTCGAACCAGGTGATCACGCCCTGCAGCTTGACGCCGTTCACGAGGAAGATCGTGACCGGCACCTTCTGCTTTCGGACATGGTTGAGGAACGCGTCCTGGAGGTTCTGGGTCTTTTCGCTGGGCATTCGTTGGCCTCTTCTCGCGGGATGTTACGCGGGCCGCAAGCCAACGGCCACGCCCTGTTGATGGGAACAACGGCCGCCACCGCCCCTGCTCCCTTTATGGTTACTCTCCCATCGCCTTTGAAGTATGGCACAGAAGAATCTTAGTGCCTACCCGTACACGCGCATGGCAGTCAGAGCCCTAGCGACTTGATTTTGCGGTGCAAAGCGCTGCGCTCCATGCCTACGAACTCGGCTGTCTTGGAGATGTTCCCGCCGAAGCGCTCAATCTGCGCCATCAGGTACTGGCGTTCGAACACCTCGCGAGCGTCGCGCAACGGCAGGCTCATCAGGTGAGCCGACGAGTCGCTGTCCCCGACGGTCGGCAGCACTTCGCCGATATCGGGAGGCAGCATCGCTGCGGTGATCACCCCATCGGCCGGGGTCTGGTCCTTGACAAGGATCAGCAGCCGCTCGATCGAGTTGCGCAACTGACGAGCATTGCCCGGCCAATCCTGCCCCTGCAGCACGGCCACGGCGTCGTCGCCGATCGACAGGCTCTTGAGGTTATGCAGGCGGCAGACCTGTTCGATGAACACCTCGACCAGCGGCGGGATGTCCTCGCGGCGCTCCTTCAGCGGCGTCAGGTGCAGCGGCACGATCGACAGCCGGTGGAACAGGTCGGAGCGGAACTGGCCCTCCTCGATCAGTCCGGCGACGTTCTGCGAGCTCGACGAGATGATGCGCACATCGATCGGCACCGCCACGGCACCACCGACCCGGTTGAACTTGCTCTCGACCAAGGTGCGAAGCAGCGCCTGCTGGGCCGCTTGCGGCAGGGCCGCGACCTCGGAGAGATACAACGTGCCACCATGCGCCTTCTCCAGCGCCCCGACTTCGGTCCTGAGCGTGCCGGTCTTTTCGCGGGATTCGCGGCCGAACAGCACGACCGCCACTTCCTCGGGTGAGTAGAGCGAGCAGTTGATCTCGACGAATGGCGCCTCGGCCCTGGCGCTGCGCTGGTGGATCAGCCGGGCCGAAAGGCCCTTGCCGGTACCGGACGAACCGGAAATGAAGATGCGCGAGTTGGTGGGCGCCGATTTGTCGATAACCCCCTTCACTGCCTGCATGGCCTGCGAGTTGCCGACCAGCTCGACGGTCTTGTTCGAGCGCTCGCGAAGATCGGCCACCTCGTTCTTCAGGCGTGCCGCCTCCATGGCGCGCTGGGTGATCAGCAGCAGCCGATCCACCTTGAACGGCTTCTCGATATAGTCGTAGGCGCCACGCCGGATAGCGCTGACCGCCGTCTCGACATTGCCGTGCCCCGAGATCATCACCACCGGCATATCCGGGTGCTGGCTCTGGAACTCATCCAGCAGCTGCAGGCCGTCAAGCCGGCTGCCCTGCATCCAGATATCCAGGAACACCAGGCTCGGCCGGCGCCGGGCGATCTCGTTCAGCCCGGAATCGGCGTCATGCGCCTGCCGGGTCTGGTAGCCCTCGTCCTCGAGGATACCCGCGATCAGGTCGCGGATGTCGTCCTCGTCATCGATAATGAGAATGTCGAGGGCCATCAGGTATTATCAACCGCTTGCAATTGCGGCTCCTCTTGCTGTCCGCTTTCAGGGTCTGCCCCACCCGCTGCGCTATTCGTGGTCTCGGTCGCGGCCTGCTGCTCCGCCACCGGTTGGGAAGCTGCTGGCTCCCCCTCGTCTGTTTCACCCGGCCGCCGTGACGGCAGAGTGAAGGTAAAGCAGGCGCCAACGCGCCCGTTCTCGTCCGGCTCGGCGTCGATCAGATCGACCTTGCCGCCGTGCTGTTCAATGATTTTTGCGACAATCGCCAGCCCGAGCCCCGTGCCCTTCTCGCGCGTCGTAACATAAGGTTCCAGCAGCCGATGCCGGTTCTCTTTCGGCCAACCCTTGCCGTTGTCGGAGATGGACAGCCGAACCATGTCACCTTCGGGGCGGGCCTCGACGGAAATCACCGGATTCTTGATGCCTTCAAGTCCTGCCCCCTCGATCGCCTCGACGGCGTTCTTGATCAGGTTGGTCAGCACCTGGCTGATCAGGCGGTTGTCGAACCAGGCGATGATCGGCGCTTCGGGAAGGTCCATGTCGATGGTGACTTCCGGCAGGCGCACGCTTTCGAGGAATACCGCCTGGCGGATCGACTCGGTCAGGTTGCCCTTTTCCAGCTTGGCTTCCGGCATGCGCGCGAACGACGAGAACTCGTCGACCATGCGGCCGATATCGCCCACCTGCCGGATGATGGTGTTGACGCATTTGTCGAAGACTTCGAAGTCGTCGGCAAGCTTGGACGCATAGCGGCGGCGCAGCCGCTCGGCGCTGAGCTGGATCGGGGTCAGCGGGTTCTTGATCTCATGCGCGATGCGGCGAGCCACATCGGCCCAGGCGCCGGTTCGTTGGGCCGAAAGCAGGTCGGTGATGTCGTCGAGCGTCACGACGAACCCCTTGCTCTCGGTGATTGTGCCTTCCCGGGTCAGTTGCACCTGATAGGTGCGATAGTCCGGGCCGGAGCCGATTTCGATCTGATCGCGAATGGTGCCGCGACGCGCCGACTTGGCGCGCTCGATGACCGGTGCCAGCGCCGGAATGACCTCGTCGATGCGCTTGCCGACGAGGGAGATTTCGTCCGCGCCGAACATTTCGGCGGCGCGCAGGTTCACCAGCGTGATGGCGCCGAACGGATCAAGCCCGACGATACCGGCCGACACGCCCTCCACCACGGCCTCGGTGAACTGGCGGCGCTTCTCGTTGGTCTCGTTGGCCTCGACCAGCGCCACACGCTGGGTCTTGAGCTGCTGCGTCATGGTGTTGAAGCGGCTGGAGAGATCGCGGAGATCGCCCCTGCCCTCCTGCACCGGCACACGGACGTCGAGGTCGCCCTCCGAAACGCGGCTCGAGGCAATCATCAGGTTGCGGATCGGGTCGACGAAGCGGTTGGCAAGGGCGATACCGATCCACACCGCGGCGAGCAGCAGCACCAGCGCCATGCCGATATACATGAGCGTGAAGGTGATCTGGAAGACCAGCCGGTTGCTCTCGTAGTTGCGGTACTCGGTGATGTTCGCGTCGGTGAGCCGGGTGAACTCCAGCACTTCCGGGTCAACCGGGCGCGCCACGAAGAGATAGGTGTCGTCGTAGCCACGCAGCTTCACCACCGAGCCGACGAGATTGGTGCGACCGGGGCCGATTTCCGTCGGCGTGCCTTCCACCACGCCCTGCGTCAGGCCGGCAGGTACCCGGGGCGCCGTGCCCGGCGCGTTGATCTGCGCCTTCATCAGGGTGTCGCCATCGGCCGAGATCAGTGAGGTGAAGGGCAGCGAGCGCGTCACCGCGAGGGCGGTCAGGATGCGCTGGAACTTGGTGCGGTCGGTCTCGAAAGTGCCGCGGGCCTGTTCCAGTTCGTTGGCCACCCAGATGATGTCGTCACGCAGCACCTGCGAATGCTCGAGCAGGTAGGAGCGGGCGACCAGGCGCGAGCTCTCCACCATGGTGCGGGTGCGTTCGGAGAACCACTGGTCAAGCCCCTGGTTCAGCGAGATCATGGCGACGACCGCCACCAGCAGCGCCGGGACAGCGGCCACGGTGGCGAACATCGCCACCATGCGCACCTGCAGGCCGGCGCCGGCCTGCCCGCGCACCCGCGCCTGGACCAGCAGCGTCGCCTCGGTCAGCACCAGCGCAATCACCGACAGCACCAGCAGGCCATTGATGATCCAGATAATCGTCCAGACCTCGGGCGTCGGCTCGATGTCGGTGGCGCCGGTCATGATCAGGAACGAGCCTGACGAGACGAACACCGAGAGCAGAACGATAATCAGACCGATGGTGCGAATGGCCCGGCGGCCGGCGTTGCCAAACAGCAACGGACGTGCCGAGGACGGCGCGGGCGCCGGAATCGACTCAGGTGGTGCGTCGCCTGCGAGCGTTGCGTCGTGCATCCAGAAGCCGGGTTGTGGGCGAAAACGTGGGCGGCCTGCCCCACCAATTCACCCTTCAAGACAATTGTTGCTGAAATGTGACACCGAGAAGAGGCGCCAGAGCAACTCACCGGCTTCCGTAACCCCGTCGATGTATTTTCGCAACAGCCGTGTGCAACGCCCTCGGCAATGTGATGTATCAGCCGGCCGATCACCCCTGTCGGCGCGACTGCTTGACGATCTCGATCGAGTGGGCGCGGATCTTCTTGCGCAGGGTATTGCGGTTGAGGCCAAGCAGGTCTGCCGCGCGGATCTGGTTGCCGCCACAGGCATTGAGCGCCATGGCGATCAATGGCGCCTCAACCCGGTCGAGCACGCGCTGGTAGAGCCCGGCCGGCGGCAAGTTCGGTTCGTACTCGCGCAGCACCTGGGCGACATGGGTCTCGACCGCGGTCGACACGTCCACCGGACCGCTGGCGGTCTGTACCGGCTGCCGATCAGCGAGGTTGAGCTCGCTCTGGACGATTTCGAGCGAGATGTTCTCGTCGGCGTAGAGCGCCGACAGGCGACGCACCAGGTTCTCAAGCTCGCGGATATTGCCGGGCCAGGAGTAGTTGTGCATCAGCCGGATGGCGTCGGCGGAGATGGTCTTGACCGGCTCGCCTTCGCGCTGTGCGGCGCGCAGGAAATGCTGCACCAGGTCGTTGATGTCATCGACGCGTTCGCGCAGCGGTGGCAGGCGGATCGGCACGACATTGAGCCGGTAGTAGAGATCCTCGCGGAACAGACCCTGGCGGATCATCTGGCTCAAATCGCGGTGCGTTGCCGCGACGATGCGGACGTTGGATTTGATCGGCGTGCGGCCGCCGACCATGGTGTATTCGCCCTCCTGCAGCACGCGCAGCAGCCGGGTCTGGGCATCCATGGGCATGTCGCCGATCTCGTCGAGGAACAGCGTGCCGCCCTCGGCCTGCTCGAAACGACCGGAGGAGCGAGCGGTGGCGCCGGTAAAGGCGCCCTTCTCGTGTCCGAACAGTTCGGCTTCGATCAGGTCGCGCGGGATAGCCGCCATGTTGATGGCGACGAACGGGCCGTTGCGGCGCTTGCCGAAATTGTGCAGCGCCCGCGCCACCAACTCCTTGCCGGTGCCGCTCTCGCCGGTGATCATCACCGTCAGATCGGTCTGCATCAGCCGCGCCAGGGCGCGATAGATGTCCTGCATGGCCGGCGAGCGGCCGACCAGCGGCATGGTCTCGCCCGGTTCGTCTGCCTTCTTCTCGGCCGGAGAGGTCTTCTTCGCGTCGGCCAGCGCCCGCCCGACCACCGAGAGCACCTCGGTGATATCGAAGGGCTTTGGCAGGTATTCGTAGGCGCCGACTTCATTGGCCCGGATCGCGGTCATGAAGGTGTTCTGCGCGCTCATCACCACCATTGGCAGGTCGGGGCGCAGTTTCTTGATCTTGGGCATGATGTCGAAGGCATTGCCGTCCGGCATCGCCACATCGGTGATCAGCAGATCCCCTTCCCCGCGGCTCACCCAGTTCCACATCGTCGAGAGGTTACCGGTGGGGCGTACCTCGTAGCCGGCGCGGGTCAACGCCTGGTTGAGCACCATGCGGATCGCGGCATCGTCGTCGGCGAGCAGGATAGTATGGCTCATTCAGCCGGAACCTCTTCGGGGACAGTTTCGGTGACGGCGCTCTTGGCGGCGACCGGCAGCAGGATGCGGAAGCGGGTGCGCCCCGGGCGGCTGTCCATGTCGACGACGCCGCCATGATCGCCGATGATCTTGGCGACCAGCGCGAGGCCAAGGCCGGAGCCGTTGGCCTTGGTGGTGACGAACGGGTCGAACAGGATCGGCACCATGTCGGGCGGCACGCCGGGGCCGTTGTCCTCGATGACGATCTCGAGCGGCAGAGAAATGCGCTCGGAAACACCCTGTACCGAAATGCGGATGCCCGGGCGAAACGCGGTCGAGAACCTGATCTCAGGTTTCGGTGTCCGCTCAAGGGCTTCCGCCGCGTTCTTCACGAGATTTAGGAACACCTGGATAAGCTGATCGCGGTTGCCGCCGACCGGCGGCAGCGACGGATCATACTCCTCATGGAAGGAGATCCCCTTGGCGACGCCGTTCTTGGCGAGCAGCTTCACCCGGTCGAGGATGACATGGATATTGATTGGCTCGCGCTCGATCGGGCGGTCGTCGCCGAACACCTCGACCCGATCGATCAGGTCGACGATCCGGTCTACCTCGTCGCGCACCAGCCGGGCCAGCGGCAGCTCGTCAGCCGTGACACTCTGCTCCAGTAGCTGCGCTGCGCCGCGGATGCCGGAGAGCGGGTTCTTGATCTCGTGCGCCAGCATCGAGGCAAGGCCGGTGACCGAACGCGCCGCGCCACGGCTGACCAGTTGCCGGTCGATCTTGTCGGCCATGGTGCGCTCCTGGAACAAGAGCGCAATGCGGCCATCCGCGTCGGAGAGCGGCGAGGCGAAGACATCGACGATGCGATCGTCGCCCACATCGGAGAAGCGGGAGGAACCGACACGCACCCGATACTCGGTCATCGGGCCGCGGCGATCGGCCACCGCCTGCATCAGGCCGATGATGGGCGAACCAAAGGCGATGAGATCGTCGAGCCGCTGGCGCGACAGGACGCTCTGCGAAGCGCCGAAGAATGCCTCGGCGGCGTAGTTGACGAAGACAATGGTGCGGTCTTCGGTGCAGACGATGACAGGCTGCGGCAATGCCTGCAGCACGGCAGTGCTGAGGGCCGGCGGGGGAACCTTGCTCATGCGGCGAGCCTCCAGTCGCCGGCATAGACATCGGCGATCATCCGCGTCACGGCGGCAGGCTCCAGCTCATTGAGCAACTGGCTGCGGACAGGCTTGTCGAGCACGATATTGGCGGCCTCGAGATACCAGTCGAGGTGCTTGCGCGCCGCACGAACGCCGATCTGCGTGCCGTAATCCGTCATCATGGCGTCGTAGTGCTCGGCGACCAGCTCGGCCAGTGCCGCGCCTGTTGGTGCGGCCAGCGGCTCGCGGCCAGCCAGTTGCGCGCCAATCTGGCCAACGGCCCAGGGCTGCCCCTGCGCCCCGCGGCCAATCATCACCGCGGCGGCGCCGGACTGCTCGAGCGCCTCGCGCGCCGCAGCGATGCTGGTGATATCGCCGTTGACGACGACCGGCACGTTCACCGACTCAACTACCGGGCGGACCAGATGCCAGCGCGCCTCGCCCTTGTAGAACTGCTGCCGGGTGCGGCCATGCACGGTAATCATCCGGGCCCCGGCATCAACGGCGCGGCGCGCCAGGTCGGCGGCATTGAGGCTGTCTTCATCCCAGCCAAGGCGCATCTTCACCGTCACCGGCAGGGGCGTTGCGGCCACGACGGCGTCGATCAGCTTCAAGGCCTCATCCGGCACCCGCATCAGCGCCGACCCGGCATAGCCATTGGTGACGCGCTTGGACGGACAACCCATGTTGATGTCGATGATATCGGCGCCGGCCGCATACGCGATCTCGGCGCCCTTCCGCATCCACTGCGCTTCGCAGCCGGCGAGCTGCACGACATGCGGCAGCGCGCCGGATTTGTTGAGGCGGCGCACCATGTCGTCATTGTTGGTGGCCAGCGCGTTGCTGGCGATCATCTCCGAGACGACAAGGCCGGCGCCAAAGCGCTCGGCGAGTTTCCGCATCGGCGCGTCGGTGATCCCCGCCATCGGCGCCAGAAAGGCGCGGTTCGGCAACTTATGACCAGCAATGCTCAATGTGCAGGCAATATCAGACACACCCTGCCCCAGATTTGCTCATTTCCACGAAATGCCCGCAGAATAGTCAAAAGCGGGCGGCGCGCAACCACATATCTCATCGGATTGCGCAATGTTCGGCACCGGGCTTGCTGCGGGGAAAAGGCGCCGGTAGACCAAGCCCGCGCCAGTAGGGGCGCGATATGAAACGACAATGACAGGCACCAGAACCATCGCCGTAATCGTGGTCGCCGCCGGGCGTGGCGAGCGCGCCAGCAGCGCCGGCGACACCAGCCCCAAGCAGTACCGCGACCTCGCCGGCACGCCGGTGCTAAGCCGCAGCATCGCGGCATTTCTGGGGCGGGACGACATCAGTTGGGTCGTGCCGGTGATCCACGCGGAACAGGTCGACCGCTACGCCGCACTCGGGCTGGTCGATCTGCGGCTGCTGCCGCCGGTCACCGGTGGAGAAACACGGCAGGCTTCGGTGCTGGCCGGCCTCACGGCACTGAGCCCCCGGCGGCCGGATCTCGTGCTGATCCAGGACGCAGCGCGACCGCTGGTCTCAGCGGAAGTCATCAGCGGGGTCATCGAGGCGCTGAAGGGCAGCGAGGCTGCCCTGCCCGTCGTGCCGGTGACCGACACCATCAAGCGCTCGGTCGATGGTCGCACGGTAACCGCCACCGAAGACCGCAAGACCTTGTTCGCGGCGCAGACCCCTCAGGGCTTTCGTTACCCGCAGATTCTCTCGGCTCACCTGCGCGCCGGACGGATGCCACGCGAGTTCACCGATGACGCGGCGATTGCCGAGTGGGCCGGGCTCAGCGTGGCGCTGACGCCTGGCAGCACGCATAACCTCAAGATCACCCACCCCGAGGATTTCGCTCGCGCGGAGCGCCTGTTGGGTCAGGAGACGGCCATGGAAACCCGCATCGGCACCGGCTTCGATGTTCATCCGTTCGACACCGGCAACTCGGTCTGGCTGGGCGGCGTCGAAATCCCGCACACCCACAAGCTCAAGGGTCACTCCGACGCCGATGTGGCGCTGCATGCGTTGACCGACGCCATCTATGGAGCGCTCGGCGAAGGCGATATCGGCAAGCATTTCCCACCTTCCGACCCGCAGTGGAAGGGCGCGGCCTCGTCGATCTTCCTCAAGCACGCCGCGGGGCTTGTCGGCGAGCGGCGCGGCCGGATCGTCAATCTCGACATCACCATTGTCTGCGAGGCGCCACGGGTCGGGCCGCATGTCGAGGCGATGAAGGCGGCGATTGGCGGCGCCTGTGGTATCTCCGCCAGCCGTGTCGCCATCAAGGCCACCACCAGCGAACAGCTCGGCTTCACCGGCCGCGGCGAAGGGATTGTCGCCATGGCCAGCGCCAGCATCGAACTGCCCAGGGAAGATTGAGATGAAGCTGCCCGACGATATCGCCGCCATGGCCGAGGAAACGATCGCCGCTCTCAAGGCCGCCGGGATGACCGTGGCGACCGCCGAGAGTTGCACCGGCGGGTTGATCGCCGGGGCCCTGACGTCGATCTCAGGTTCGTCCGACGTGGTCTATGGCGGCTTCGTCAGTTACGCCAACGAGGCCAAGATCTCGATGATCGGCGTACCGTTCGGCATGCTCAAGCAGTTCGGCGCGGTGTCGAAGGAAGTCGCGATGGCGATGGCGGACGGCGCGATCGGCGCTGCCGGCACGCATGTGGCGATCGCCGTCACCGGCATCGCCGGTCCCACCGGCGGCACCGCCGACAAGCCGGTCGGGCTGGTGCACTTCTCGGTGGCGACCGAGGATGGCACCACGCATTTGAAGAAGGTGTTCCCAGGTAATCGCGACGAGGTCCGGCACGCCACCGTGGTGCAGGCGCTGAAGCTGCTGCTGAAGGCGGCGAAGGGGTAGGGCCACCTGACGGTAATGCTGGGCGCCTTCTCCCCTTGCGGGAGAAGGTGGCCGAAGGCCGGATGAGGGGTATCTCTCCGCGTACTGGATCGCTCTTCGCTTCGCTCAGAGCGCGCTACACTTCGTTTCGCGTACCCCTCATCCGGCGCTGCGCGCCACCTTCTCCCGCAAGGGGAGAAGGCAAGAAGAGCGCGTTGCACCCGACGATGATCGCCGAACCCTCAAGTGGCGGCTCGTCGGCAAACTAGCCCCTACCCAAACCGCCGATCCGCCTCATCCTCGAACGCGTCGATGATCTCGGTCTGCTTGGCGGCGAAGGCCGGCTCGGCGACCGCGGCGACCAGCGGGTTGGCGATCTTGAAGTCGATGTCGAAGCGGATGCGGGTCCCCTCGCCTTCCGGCTCGAAGCTCCACTTGCTGTCGAGATAGGCGAATGGCCCATCGACCGCCTTGGCGGTGATGGTCAGTGCCTCGGGGTCGGCGACCACCCGGCTGGTATAGGCCTGGGTGATCGGTCCGAACTGGATGGTCATGCGCGCCAGGATGCCCTCGCCGGTGGCGTCGTCGCGCACCTCCATCGCCTTGCAGTTAGGGATGAAGCGCGGATAGGCCTCGAGATCGGAGACCAGGTCGAACATGCGCTGCGGCAAATGCGGCGAATGCCGCTCAAGGAAGAGATCAGCCATGGGCGAGTTTGGCCATCCGGTTGGCGCGGAGTTGTTCGAAATCTTCGCCGGCATGGTGCGACGAACGGGTCAGCGGGCTGGACGAGACCAGGAGGAAGCCCTTGGTCGTCGCCACGGTGGCATAGGACTTGAACTCTTCGGGGGTCACGAACCGCTGCACCGGGTGGTGCTTCTTGGTCGGCGCCAGGTACTGGCCGATGGTCAGGAAATCGACATCGGCCGAGCGCAGGTCGTCCATCAGCTGCAGCACTTCGTTCCGTTCCTCGCCGAGCCCGACCATGATGCCGGACTTGGTGAACATGGTCGGATCGAGTTCCTTCACCCGCTGCAGCAGGCGGATCGAATGGAAGTAGCGGGCGCCGGGGCGAACCTTCAGGTACTTGGAGGGCACCGTCTCGAGGTTGTGGTTGAACACGTCGGGCTTTGCCGCCACGACGATCTCCAGCGCGCCTTCCTTGCGCAGGAAGTCCGGCGTCAGAATCTCGATGGTGGTCTTGGGCGTGCGGGCGCGAATGGCGCGGATCACCTGAGCAAAATGCTCGGCGCCGCCATCCGACAGGTCGTCACGATCGACCGAGGTGATCACCACATGCGCGAGGCCGAGCTTTTCAACCGCGTTGGCGACCTTCTCGGGCTCCATCGCATCGAGCGCAGTCGGCAACCCGGTGCGCACGTTGCAGAAGGCGCAGGCGCGGGTGCAGATCTCGCCCATGATCATCATGGTGGCGTGCTTCTTCGACCAGCACTCACCGATATTGGGGCAGCCGGCTTCCTCGCACACGGTGACGAGACCGTTCTCGCGCACGATCTGCTGGGTCTCCTTGTAGATGGGAGAGCCCGGCGCCTTGACCCGGATCCAGTCCGGCTTTCGCAGCATCTCGTTCTCGGGCCGGTTGGCCTTCTCCGGATGCCGTGGGCGGGTGTCGAGTCGATCGATCAGGGTGACCAAGAGGCGTTCCTAGCCGGCAATGAGCCTGGCAATGATGACAACGATGATAGCACCAACCGTCGAAGTGATGATCTGCGTGACGATCGGGCTCTTGATGCCGAGGTTGATATTGAGGGCAGTGAACAGATAACCGCCCACGAACGAACCGATGACGCCGCTCACC